>SESE01000029.1_pt1 | contig 63706 bp, 75 predicted proteins | sample 3171371 | NCBI WGS metagenome assembly SESE01 (sample SAMN06051881, study PRJNA518727) | freshwater metagenome | biome: subpolar coniferous forest; feature: holomictic lake; material: water; isolation source: holomictic Lake 442, 13 m depth | place: Canada: near Kenora, Ontario | collected... | reverse complement strand
CGCTTTTGGCAGCAGTCATTAGAAAGTTAAAGTAAAAATTATGAAAAGTCAGAGCATCCGTATCCGGTTGAAGGCATTTGATTATCGGCTCATCGATCAGTCTGCGTCACGTATCGTAGAGACCGCTAAACGCACTGGGGCGGTAGTAAAGGGGCCTATTCCGCTGCCCACTAAAATTGAACGGCTTGACGTTTTGCGGTCTCCGCACGTCAATAAGACTTCGCGAGATCAGTTTGAGATTCGCACACACCTGCGTATGATGGACATTGTTGACCCAACCGATAAGACTGTGGATGCATTGATGAAGCTTGACCTACCGGCTGGCGTGGATGTTGTAATTAAGTTGCAATAATTGTAAGTAATTGATCGGCTGGCCAATTGTAGTCAGCCCCTTAAGAAGGATATAAAATGAGTTTAGGACTTGTCGGTCGAAAGATTGGCATGACTCGTATTTTTACTGACGACGGAATATCGTTGCCGGTGACAGTGCTAGACGTGTCCAACAATCGCATCACCCAGATTAAAAATATTAGTGTTGATGGCTACAATGCAGTTCAGGTTGCGTTTGGTGTGCGACGCGCAAGTCGCGTAACCAAAGCCGCGGCCGGCCACCTTGCTAAGGCCGGGGTGGTAGCGGGTAGCGTACAAAAAGAATTTACTGCAACCCCAGAGGAGCTGAGCAGCTTACAGCTTGGTGGTATGCTGAGTATTGATCTCTTTAAGGTTGGCCAAAAGGTCGATGTGACAGGCGTCACTCTCGGTAAGGGGTTTGCTGGCGCAATCAAGCGCCATCATTTTAGCTCTGGCCGCGCCACGCACGGTAACTCGAAGTCACACAATGTACCCGGCTCTATCGGAATGGCTCAAGATCCAGGGCGCGTCTTCCCAGGTAAGAGAATGCCTGGCCACCTAGGTGACGTACAGCGCACCGTGCAGAATCTCAAAATAGTTCGCATTGACACCGACCGTCAACTTTTGTTGGTTATGGGCGCCGTCCCTGGCTCCAAGGGTGGCGATGTTGTTGTGCGGCCAGCAGTAAAGGCGGGTGCATAATGGAAATTAAGGTGATTGATGGTAATGGCTTGGCAAGCGCTAGCATGTCGGCATCTGATGAGTTATTTGGCCGTGAATACAATGAGGCACTCGTTCATCAGGTGGTGATTGCGTATCAGGCTAATGCACGTTCCAGTAATAGCAAGCAAAAGGGCCGCAGTGAAATTGCAAAGAGCACACGCAAGCCTTGGGCGCAAAAAGGTACCGGCCGTGCACGTGCTGGTATGGCATCGAGCCCACTATGGCGAGGCGGCGGTAAGATTTTCCCAAACAGTCCGGATGAAAATTATACGCAGAAGGTAAATCGCAAGATGTATCGCGCTGGCCTGGCCTCTATTTTTTCACAACTCGTACGCGAGAACCGCTTGACGGTGGTCGACAACCTAACGCTTGAGGCGCCAAAAACTAAATTATTAGCGCAGAAAATGAAGGTTATGGGTTTTGACTCAGGTCGCGTGCTGATCATTACCGACAGCATCGATGACAACCTGTACCTGTCATCTCGTAATTTGCCAAATGTATTGGTGTTGGAGGCTCACCAAGCTGATCCAGTGAGCCTGGTGAGATTTCCTAAGGTGCTTGTGACGCGCAACGCGATGGAAAAAATTGAGGAGATGCTGGCATGAGCAATAAAAAATTCAGCCAGGAGCGCTTGATGAATGTATTGCAAGCCCCGCAAATATCTGAAAAAGCGACACTGGTCGCCGAACAGCATGCGCAAGTAATTTTTAGAGTGGCCTCTGATGCCACCAAGCCAGAAATTAAGGCTGCCGTTGAGTTGATGTTTAAGGTGAATGTGGAGAGCGTGCAGGTTGCCTGTGTCAAGGGTAAGCAAAAGCGCTTTGGCACATCTATGGGTCGGCGCAAGGATTGGAAGAAGGCATATGTATGTCTTGCCCCTGGCCAAGAAATCAATTTTGCCGCAAATGAGCAAGGATAATTATGGCACTGATCAAACTTAAACCAAGCTCTCCAGGACGACGCGCTGTTGTACGCGTGGTTAGCAGTGATCTGCATAAGGGGAAACCCCATGCACCCCTGCTGGAGAAAAAGAATAGAACCGCCGGCCGTAACCACAACGGACATATTACTGTTCGCCATATGGGCGGGGGACACAAAAAGAATTACCGTATTATCGACTTCAAGCGGGACAAGGATGGCGTCCCTGCTACCGTTGAGCATTTGGAGTACGACCCAAATCGTACTGCACACGTAGCGCTCCTATGTTATGCCGATGGAGAGCGTCGGTACATTGTTGCGCCCAAGGGTGTGGCGGTGAACGCTCAATTGGTGAGTGGTTCAGAGGCTCCAATTAAGGCAGGGAACGCCTTGCCGTTGCGTAATATTCCAGTAGGATCAACCATTCATTGTGTAGAAATGATGCCAGGAAAGGGTGCGCAGTTGGCACGCTCTGCAGGCACCTCGGTGCAGCTTTTGGCACGTGAAGGCGGATATGCGCAGCTGCGTTTACGTTCTGGTGAAATTCGTAAAGTACACGTAGATTGCAAGGCGACGATAGGCGAAGTAGGCAATGCTGAGCATGGCCTGCGCTCTATTGGTAAGGCTGGTGCCATGAGATGGCGCGGCGTTCGCCCGACTGTACGTGGTGTGGCAATGAACCCAGTTGATCACCCGCACGGAGGTGGTGAAGGAAAAACCGCTGCAGGTCGTAACCCAGTTAGCCCATGGGGTGTGCCGGCCAAGGGTTTCCGTACGCGTCGCAACAAGCGCACAAGCGGCATGATAGTACGCCGTCGCTTTCAGACTTAAGGGGTAGAAGATATGGCACGTTCCATTAAAAAAGGCCCGTTTGTTGACGGGTATTTGATAAAAAAAATTGAGGTCGTGCGCGCTACGAGCGACAAGCGGCCGGTCAAGACTTGGTCACGTCGGTCTACAGTGCTGCCTGAGTTCGTGGGTTTGACGATTGCTGTGCACAATGGCAGGCAGCATATCCCGGTGTATATCTCTGAGAATATGGTGGGACACAAGCTTGGTGAGTTTTCTTTGACCCGCACCTTCAAGGGACATGCTGCCGATAAAAAAGCAGTGGTCAAGAAAAAATAAGGAGACATGATGAACACAATTTCAGTGGTAAAAGGTGTTCGCCTATCGGCTCAAAAAGGTCGTCTGGTGGCAGATCAGATTCGTGGTTTACCGGTTGGCAAGGCGCTGAATGTGCTAACTTTCAGTCCCAAAAAGGCAGCCGGAATCATTAAGAGGGGCCTGGAATCGGCACTTGCCAATGCCGAGCACAATGATGGTGCTGACATTGATCAGCTGAGGGTCTCCACTATCTATGTGGACAAAGGAACACCCTTAAAAAGAACTTCTGCGCGTGCAAAGGGTCGTGGTAACAGTATCGAGAAGCAGACCTGCCACATTACGATTATCGTCGGGAGCTAAAACAGATATGGGACAAAAAATTCATCCAATCGGCTTCCGATTGAGCGTATATAAAAATTGGTCTTCAAAGTGGTACGCCAATAGCAATAACTTTGCCAGCACCTTGCTGAAAGATATTGAGGTGCGAGAGTATCTAAAAAAGAAACTTTTTGGTGCTGGCATTTCTAAGATCATCATTGAGCGACCAGCAAAGAACGCCAAGATAACGATCTACACCGCTCGTCCCGGCGTGGTGATTGGTAAAAAGGGTGAAGATATTGAGACGTTACGCGTTGAGTTGAGAAAGCGTATGGGGTTACCTGACGTGGCATTGAATATAGAAGAGGTACGGAAGCCAGAAATAGATGCCCAATTGATTTCAGAAAGCATTACCTCGCAACTTGAAAAGCGCATCATGTTCCGTCGTGCCATGAAGCGGGCTATGCAGAACGCCATGCGTTTAGGTGCCCAAGGCATAAAAATAATGAGCGCCGGTCGTCTCAATGGGATCGAAATTGCGCGTACCGAGTGGTATCGCGAAGGGCGTGTGCCGCTGCACACTTTGAGAGCAAATATTGATTACGGCACATCTGAGGCTAAGACAACTTACGGAATTATTGGGGTTAAGGTGTGGGTTTACAAGGGCGATCATACCGGAGTGGAGGAAGTGGTTGCCCCGGTAGCATCCGAACCTGAGAAGAGGGTTAGAAAGTCGGGGACAAGAAATGTTACAGCCAGCTAGAAGAAAATATCGCAAGGAACAAAAAGGGCGCAATACTGGCATTGCAACACGGGGCAACAAGGTTAGCTTCGGTGAGTTCGGCCTAAAGGCCGTCGCTCGTGGCCGCCTGACGGCGCGCCAAATAGAGGCAGCACGCCGCGCCATGACACGACACATTAAGCGTGGTGGCCGTATATGGATCCGCATTTTCCCGGATAAACCCATTTCACAAAAGCCTGCAGAGGTTCGTATGGGTAACGGTAAGGGTAATCCAGAGTACTACGTTGCCGAGATTCAGCCTGGCAAGATGCTGTATGAGATGGATGGCGTGGAAGAGGTGATAGCACGTGAGGCATTCCGCTTGGCTTCGGCCAAGCTACCTATTGCCACCACGTTCGTAATTAGACAGGTGGGGGCATAATATGAAGGTGGATGAATTGAGACTGAAATCGGCAACGGAATTACATGAAGAGCTGCTATCCCTGACAAAGGCGCAGTTTGGCTTGCGCATGCAGCTCGCCACCCAGCAGCTGAGCAATAACAGCCAGCTCCTTAAGGTGCGCCGTGATATTGCTCGTGTAAAAACCATAATGACAGAAAAGGGTGCTCAATAATGAGTACAACAAATCTAAAGCGTATGCTGACCGGTACGGTTGTTAGCGATAAGATGGACAAGACCGTCACCGTACTGGTTGAGCGTAAGATCAAACATGCCTTGCTAGGCAAGGTGTTGCGGGTCTCTAAAAAATATCACGCTCATGATGAGAATAACGAGTTCCATCAAGGTGACTTGGTTGCTATCGAAGAGTGTCGGCCGCTAGCCAAAACAAAAAGTTGGCGTGTGACCAAGCTCGTTGATAAATCCCAAGCCGTTTAAATCACCCCGTAGCAGGGGCAAGCAGGCCCTGGCCTGAGTTTAATGCTTGTGTTAATTGTTGGATTTGCATATAATGGCAGGCTAAGTGTTTTTTGCACTGATCTAACCCGAACGGGTTCCAAGACTAGCCGTCGCCATTTTATGCGGATAAAGTTGGAGTATAAATAAATGATACAAATGCAATCCGTTTTAAGTGTGGCTGATAACACTGGTGCGCGCTCTGTTATGTGCATTAAGGTGTTGGGTGGCTCTAAGCGCCGTTATGCCGCCATTGGCGATGTGATCAAGGTCAGCATAAAAGATGCCGCTCCACGTTCCCGTGTCAAAAAAGGGGAGGTGTACAGTGCCGTGGTAGTCCGTACGGCCAAGGGGGTGCGTCGCCCAGATGGTTCATTAATAAAATTTGATGGTAATGCGGCAGTTTTGTTAAATGCAAAGCTCGAGCCGATTGGTACCAGAATATTTGGCCCGGTTACGCGTGAACTGAGAACCGAGAAATTTATGAAGATCGTATCGCTCGCCCCTGAAGTTCTGTAAACGACGGATATATTGCAAGCGAAGACACAACGCAGCCTAAGGAAAAGTCATGCGCAAGATTAAAAAAAATGACGATGTAATCGTTATCGCTGGAAAAGATAAGGGTAACCGCGGTAGCGTGCTACGCGTGTTAGACGATCGCCTGTTGGTGAGCGGCATCAATATGGTTAAAAAGCATCAAAAACCAAACCCAACAAAGGGTTTGACTGGCGGCATTGTGGCTGTAGAGATGTCAATTCACGCCTCCAATGTAGCTATTTATAACGCGACGTCGAAAAAGGCTGACCGCGTGGGTATTAAAGTCCTGGAAGATGGTCGCAAGATGCGCGTTTTCAGGTCGAATGGCGAAGTGATTGACGCGTAAAGGGGTAATAAGGAATGGCTCGTCTGTATGATCTTTACAAGAACACGGTAACCGCAGGGTTGATGGCCAAGTTTGGCTATAAGTCGATCATGGAGGTGCCGCGTATCGAAAAAATTACGCTAAATATGGGCGTTGGTGAGGCGGTGGCAGACAAGAAGGTGATGGAGCACGCGGTAGCCGATATGCAGAAAATCGCTGGGCAAAAGCCGGTAGTGACAAAGTCAAAGAAGTCTATCGCTGGCTTTAAGATTCGTGAAAACTATCCGGTTGGGTGCAAGGTGACCTTGCGCAAGGAACGCATGTATGAATTTTTGGATCGCTTGGTGACGGTAGCCATCCCACGTATCCGAGATTTCCGTGGCATCTCTGGCAAGGCATTCGATGGCCGTGGAAATTACAACATGGGTATCAAGGAGCAAATCATCTTTCCAGAGATTGAGTACGATAAGATTGATGCATTGCGTGGTATGAATATTACTATTACCACCAGTGCGAAAACCGACGACGAGGCGCGTGCGCTCTTGTTGGCATTCAAATTCCCGTTGAAGAACTGAGGACAACATGGCTAGAGCAGCTGTTATTAATCGAGAACAAAAGCGTCGTGATACGGTCAAAAAATACGCCACTAAGCGTGCTGAGCTGACGGCAATCATAACCAACGCTCAGCTGAGCGATGAGGAGCGTTACAACGCTCGCCAGAAATTACAGGTGTTGCCACGTAATTCTAGCCCGGTGCGCCTGCGTAATCGCTGTTCGTTGACCGGACGTCCGCGTGGTGTGTACAGTAAATTTGGTCTGGGTCGCATCAAATTACGTGAATTTGTAATGCGTGGCGAAGTTCCTGGTGTAATCAAGGCAAGCTGGTAAGGGTGAATTTATGAGCATGAGTGATCCAATCTCCGACATGTTGACGCGCATTAGAAATGCGCAAATGGCGGAAAAAATTAACGTTAAGATGCCATCTTCAAAACTGAAGGTGGCGATTGCGCAAGTGCTTCAGGACGAGGGCTATGTGGAAGGCTTTAATGTTTCTAGCGAAGGCGCAAAGCCCACGCTGGAAATTGCGCTGAAGTATTACGCTGGGCGCCCAGTCATTGAAAAAATTCAGCGCGTCAGCCGTCCAGGGTTGCGCATGTACAAGGGTTGCGGTGATATACCTAACGTGATGAACGGTCTGGGTATCGCAATAGTGTCCACATCCAAGGGATTGATGACCGATCGCAAGGCGCGCGCCAATGGAATTGGCGGTGAAGTTTTGTGCATAGTCGCGTAACGGGGTAATTATGTCTAGAGTCGCTAAAAATCCAATTGCCTTACCTGCTGGTGTTGAAGTGACGCTGGCCGCCAATGAGGTATCCATCAAGGGTCCACTGGGAACGATGAAGCAGGCGTTGACTGGCGACGTTGCCGTTCAACGTGAGGGTGAAACTCTGCTTTGCAAAGCAAACAATGAGTCTACCAAGGCGGACGCCATGTCCGGCACAATTCGTGCGCTACTTGCAAACATGGTGCACGGAGTAAGCAAAGGCTTTGAGCGCAAGTTAACCCTGGTCGGTGTGGGTTATCGTGCCCAGGCTACGGGTGACACAATTAACATGACCCTCGGATTTTCTCATCCCGTGGTTTACAAGGTGCCTGCTGGGGTGGCGGTATCGACACCAACGCAAACTGAAATCGTATTAAAAAGCACAAACAAGCAACAGGTAGGTCAAGTTGCCGCTGAAATTCGTGCGTTCCGTGAGCCTGAGCCCTATAAGGGCAAGGGAGTGCGTTATGCCGAAGAGGTGGTGAAGCTGAAAGAAACCAAGAAAAAATAATTGAGGCGGATATGTTTATCAAGAATGATGCACGTCAGCGCAGGGCACGTAAAACCCGTGCCAAAATTGCTGGCCAGAAGGCGGTTCGTTTGGCGATACGCCGCAGTAATTTGCACATTTACGCTCAGGTAATCTCTGCCTGTGGCGGTAAAATTTTAGCAAGCGCCTCCACCGTAGAGGCGGAGGTGAGGAAAGAGTTGGCCAACGGAGGCAATGTTGCCGCCGCCACACTTGTGGGTAAGCGTATTGCCGAGAAAGCTAAAAGCGCGGGCATAGTTGAGGTTGCCTTTGATCGCTCTGGCTATAAATACCATGGTCGTGTGAAGGCGCTAGCTGATGCTGCGCGTGAGCATGGCTTGAAGTTCTAACTTGAGGTGAATGATGGCTAAGGCGCAGGGAAGAATGCAACAAGCGGAAGATCGTGGTGACGGTCTTATCGAAAAAATGATTTCCATTAATCGCGTGACCAAGGTGGTCAAAGGCGGCCGTATTATGGGATTTGCTGCACTAACCGTGGTCGGAGATGGTGACGGTCGCATCGGCATGGGCAAAGGCAAGTCCAAGGAAGTGCCGGTAGCAGTGCAGAAGTCGATGGAAGAGGCACGCCGCAAGATGATCAACGTTAATTTAAAGAAGGGTACCTTGTACCACACGGTGATTGGCCGCCATGGCGCCGCAAAGGTTTATATGCAGCCTGCGTCAGAGGGTACGGGAATTATTGCGGGTGGTGCAATGCGTGCCGTGTTTGAAGCGGTGGGCGTGCACAATGTGTTGGCCAAGTGTATTGGTTCGAGCAACCCTTACAACGTAGTACGTGCAACCCTGAATGGGCTACAGGCAATCAACTCCCCGTCTGAAATTGCCGCCAAGCGTGGCATGAGCATAGAACAAATTCAGGAATAAGATAATGGCACAGCCACAGAAAAAAACAGAGGTAGGTAAGATCCGTGTGACGCTGATCAAGAGCGTGATTGGCACCAAGGAGTCGCATCGTGCGTGTGTGCGTGGGCTGGGCCTGCGCCGGTTAAATCATACCGTGGCGGTGGAAGATACGCCGGCTGTTCGAGGCATGATTAATAAGGTTTACTACTTGGTTAAGTGCGAGGCATAAATGCAACTCAATAAAATTAAACCCGCGGAAGGATCTACACACGTTAAGCGTCGCGTTGGACGCGGCATTGGCTGTGGCCTTGGAAAAACTTGCGGTCGTGGGCACAAAGGTCAGAAATCTCGCTCTGGCGGATTTCATAAGGTTGGCTTTGAGGGCGGTCAGATGCCGCTACAACGTCGCTTGCCAAAGCGTGGCTTTATCTCCTTGACCCGCTATGACAACGCTCAGGTGCGCCTATCTGACCTCCAAAATATGGCGGTCGATGTGATTGACCTTTTGGCACTGAAGCAGGCTGGCATTGTTCCCCCTGCGACACGGGTTGCCAAGGTGGTGTTGGCCGGAGAGATCAAGCGCGCCGTTAAGTTACACGGTTTATTGCTCACCAAGGGTGCGCGCGAAGCAATCCAGGCTGCCGGCGGTAGTATCGTAGAGTAATGGCAGGCGCTGCGGATGGTGTAACCAAAAAAGGTTTAAGTGGTGCGAAGTATGGCGACCTGAGTCGCCGTTTATGGTTTTTGTTGGGCGCCCTAGTAGTGTACCGTATCGGGGCGCACATACCGGTACCGGGCATAGATCCAGTGGTGTTGGCTGAGCTGTTCAGTTCGCAAAAGAGCGGAATTCTCGGCATGTTTAACATGTTTTCTGGCGGTGCGTTGTCGCGCTTTACTATCTTAGCGCTGGGCATCATGCCATACATATCTGCCTCCATTATTATGCAGCTTGGCACACATGCCGTGCCGCATCTGGAGCAGCTAAAGAAGGATGGCGAGACGGGGCGCCGCAAGATTACTCAGTACACGCGCTATGGCACGTTGGCGTTGGCACTGTTTCAGGCATTTGGTATGTCGGTCGCACTGCAAGCGCAGCCTGGTTTGGTTTTGCACCCAGGGCCAATGTTTCAGATGACGACAGTCATCACCCTGCTGTCCGGGACAATGTTTTTGATGTGGCTAGGGGAACAAATTACCGAGCGTGGCCTAGGTAATGGGATCTCCCTGATTATTTTTGCTGGGATTGCTGCGGGGTTGCCTAACGCGATCGGGAGCACACTGGAGTTGGCGCGTACCGGCGCGTTCTCCATACCGCTGGTGCTGCTGCTGTTCTTTGGTTCGATAGGGATAACGGCGTTGGTGGTGTTTGTTGAGCGTGGCCAGCGTAAGATTCTTGTTAATTATGCTAAGCGACAGGTCGGGAATAAAGTGTACGGTGGGCAGAGCTCACATTTGCCGTTGAAGGTGAACATGGCTGGTGTGATTCCACCCATCTTTGCCTCAAGTATTATTTTGTTCCCTGCGACCTTGGCGGGCTGGTCTGCGAGTGGACAGGGATTGACCTGGCTAAAGGACCTTAGCGATATGCTGTCCCCTGGGCAGCCAATATATGTGATGCTGTATGCGGCAGCAATTGTTTTCTTTTGTTTCTTTTATACGGCATTGGTTTTTAATCCGAAAGAGACGGCAGAGAATCTAAAGAAGAGTGGGGCCTTTTTGCCAGGGATCCGTCCGGGTGAGCAGACCGCGCGCTATATTGAGAAGATTACGTTGCGACTGACTTTGGTGGGCGCTGTGTACGTAACACTGGTGTGCCTGCTCCCAGAATTTTTGGTCGTTAAGTGGAATGTACCATTTTATTTTGGCGGCACCTCGCTACTGATTATGGTGGTGGTGACCATGGACTTCATGGCACAAGTGCAGTCATACATGATGACGCATCAGTATGAGGGCTTGTTGAAGAAGGCAAATTTTAAGGGTGGATTAATTCGCTGATGGCCAAGGAAGATGCGATGCAAATGCAGGGAGAGGTTGTGGAATCTCTTCCAAATGCTACCTTCCGAGTGAAGCTGGAAAACGGTCACATTGTGCTGGGACACATCTCCGGCAAGATGCGCATGCACTATATTCGTATATTGCCAGGCGATAAGGTGACGGTTGAATTGACCCCATATGACTTAACCAAAGGGCGCATTACGTTTCGCGCTAAGTAGTTGTTGCATAGAGTACTAAGGAGAAGTAAATGAAGGTTCAAGCGTCGGTAAAAAAAGTTTGTCGTAACTGTAAGATAGTGCGACGCAAAAGAGTGGTGCGTGTGATCTGTAGCAGTGACCCGCGCCACAAGCAACGTCAGGGCTAAGTGAGCGATGGGGTACGCCCCACGCCTAACTGGTAATTTTAATGCCTTTTTTGAATGATAGGGTAGCTGCATGGCTCGTATTGCAGGGGTAAATATTCCAAATCACCAACACACCGTGATCGCCTTAACTGCGATTTATGGTGTAGGACGCACCCGGGCGCGCAAAATTTGCGCCGCTGTCGGGGTAAACGCCGCCACTAAGATTAAAGATCTCGCTGACGCAGAAATGGAAAAGTTGCGCGACGAGGTTGCCAAGATTACGGTGGAGGGTGACTTGCGTCGAGAAATCTCGATGAACATCAAGAGATTGATGGATTTGGGTTGCTATCGTGGCCTACGTCACCGACGTGGTTTGCCAGTGCGAGGTCAGAGAACCCGTACAAATGCACGCACTCGCAAGGGTCCGCGTAAATCTGTTGCCGGCGCTAAGAAGTAATTTACCAGAGGATTTGAGACATGGCTAAAGCAAGTACGCGAGTACGCAAGAAGGTAAAAAAGAACGTAGCCGAGGGCATTGCTCACGTACACGCTTCATTTAACAACACCATTGTGACGATTACCGATCGCCAGGGTAATGCCCTGGCCTGGTCCACGAGTGGCAGCAATGGCTTCAAGGGGTCGCGTAAGAGCACACCGTTCGCGGCACAGATTGCCGGAGAGACAGCCAGCAAGGGGGCTCAGGAGTGTGGCGTGAAGAACCTAGAGGTACGCATCAAGGGCCCGGGACCTGGCCGAGAGTCCGCAGTACGCGCGTTAAATGCGGCGGGCTTTAAGATTACGAGCATCTCTGACATTACACCAGTTCCACATAATGGCTGCCGTCCGCCAAAAAAACGTCGTATCTAAATTTTAGGAGCATATAGCCTTGGCTAGAAATCTTGATCCAAAGTGCCGTCAGTGTCGCCGTGAAGGTGAAAAGCTGTTTCTGAAGGGCGAAAAGTGTTTCACTGACAAGTGTGGTGTTGAGCGTCGCGCTTACCCTCCCGGTCAGCACGGGCAGAAGAAAAACACCCGACTGTCTGACTACGGCGGTCAGTTACGTGAAAAACAAAAGGTTCGTCGTATTTACGGCATGCTTGAGCATCAGTTTCACCTAACCTATCGTGCCGCAGAAATACAGCGTGGTATTACTGGTGAGAACTTATTGCAGTTGCTGGAGTCTAGGCTGGATAACGTGTCCTATCGTATGGGCTTTGGTGCCTCGCGCTCCGAGGCGCGTCAGGTCGTTCGTCATAACGCTATCCTGGTGAATGGCAAGCGTGTCAACATCCCGTCCTACCAGGTTCGTACGGGTGACGTGGTTGAGATAGCAGACAAAGCCAAGGCGCAGTTGCGCGTTAAGGCTGCATTGCAGGCGGCTGAGCAACGTGGTTTCCCAGAGTGGGTTGAGGTTGACACCAAGGCCATGAAGGGTACGTTCAAAGCCAAGCCACAGCGATCTGAGTTGCCGGCAACGATCAACGAGCATCTTATTGTCGAGTTGTATTCCAAGTAATTTAGCGGAGCCTGAATATGCGCAATAATGATTTTTTGAAGCCACGCATTATAGAAGTGCAAAGAATTTCCAGCATGCAAGCAAAGATCGTGATGGAACCCTTTGAGCGTGGCTATGGCCATACCCTAGGCAACGCCTTGCGTCGCATACTCTTGTCCTCTATGCCGGGCTACGCGCCCACGGAGGTTAAGATTGCCACCGTCTTGCACGAGTACTCATCGATTGATGGCGTGCAGGAGGACGTGGTGGAAATATTGCTGAACCTCAAGGGTGTGGTTCTGAAGCTCCACAATGCGAGCACAACAACCCTAACTCTTAAAAAAGAGGGCGTGGGCGTGGTGACGGCTGGTGATATTACTGTTGATGCCGATACCGAGGTTGTGAACCCAGATCACATTATTGCTCACCTAACCGCTGGCGGAAAGCTAGACCTAGAGATTAAGGTCGAGCAGGGTCGTGGCTATGTATCCGCCATCTCGCGCAAGGCTGAGAAGCGTGCGGTTGGACATATTGCGCTGGACGCATCATTTAGTCCGGTGAGCCGAGTTAGCTATGCGGTTGAGAGTGCGCGCGTAGAGCAGCGTACCGACTTAGACAAGCTGATCATGGAAATTGAAACCAATGGCGCTATCGATCCAGAAGAGGCGATTCGCTATGCGGCACGCATACTGGTTGAGCAGTTTTCGGTGTTCGCCGCACTGGAGGGTACGCCAGCCCCAGTTGAGAAGCCACAAGCTCCCAAGGTCGATCCGATGCTGTTGCGTCCTGTGGATGACCTAGAGCTGACACCGCGTTCATCAAATTGCTTGAAGGCGCAAAGCATTCATTATGTCGGTGATCTGATTCAGCACACCGAGAATGATTTGTTACGCACCCCCAATTTGGGCCGCAAGTCGCTAAACGAAATAAAGCAGGTGTTGGCTGAGCATGGCCTGTCACTTGGTATGAAATTGGAAAATTGGCCAGCGGCTCTTGAGAAGTAAGAAAGGATTATTATGCGTCACCGTTTAGGACTCAGAAAACTTAACCGCACCAGCAGCCACCGCCTGGCAATGCTGCGCAACATGACAGTCTCCTTGTTGCGTCACGAGGCCATCAAGACCACCCTGCCAAAGGCAAAGGAACTGCGTCGTGTGGCTGAACCAATCCTGACGCTGGGCAAGAACCCCAGCCTAGCCAATCGCCGCCTGGCGTTTGCAAGGCTGCGCGATCGTGAGATGGTCACCAAACTGTTTGACGAGCTCGGGCCACGTTACGCCGCCCGTAACGGTGGGTACTCACGCATACTAAAGTTTGGTTTCCGTAAGGGTGACAACGCTCCGATGGCGTTGATAGAGTTGTTGGATCGTCCAGCAGATAGTCAGCCAGCAGAGCTCGCAGATTAAATTTCGATCTGTGTATGAAATAAAAAAAGCCGGACTTGTCCGGCTTTTTTTATTGTCCAGCAATCAGGTGTGTCGATCAACTTGATTCAAGAGAACCAGCGTAAGACCGCCGCCGACGTGAGTGCAGTGCAGGCCAGGGTCACGAGCACCAGCCATACAAGGCGTGATCGCTCTCGAATATTTCTGGAGGCAGAATTTTTCAGGTAGAGCACAGTAATACTGAGTCCAGAAACTGCACACAACATCTTTAGGAGCAGGGCGGCCATGGCGATGCCGTGTATGTCGGGTAACTTGCCGTAAAAGTGGTAGCTCACCATGGCAAAGCCCGCGCCACTCATGGCCTGGGTCGCCCAGCCCAATCCAACCCACCAGGCCAGCCTGCGGTGGAGGGTGGCGGATTGCATTCTTGGGTGGAGTGCAAATGCGGCACCACCCAGGACGATCACAGCACCAAAGTTGTGTGCAACCTGAACCGCGGCGTAGCTCAGGCCCTCTAGCGTGATCAAGCTATCAGACTGCGTTCACATGTGTGCACGCCTGCGTGCCGATGGGGGTGTGCCCCTTGTTGACGATCTTTATGCATATGGTGTGCTTGCCCGTGGTCAGGGGGTCGAGTGTGTGCACGCCCTTTAGCTTGCGCAGCACCACCGCCTCCATCTCGTCCACGTAGAGATGCACGTGGTCACCGCTCATCCCGGGTGCAACTTCATAGGAGACATCAACTTTTGATGTGTGGCTAACCTTTGCGTTCTCGGCTGGCGAGGAGATCGTGACCGAGGCATCGGCAGCCAACGCAAGCGGCACGCCAAAAGTAAGTGAAAGTAGTATCGCTAGTGAGTTAAGTACGCGCATGACATTCCTCCTTAGGTGTAAGTGAGAAAACCCATTTTTGACTGGGCGAAGATCACTGGCCACTCCCAGTGTAGGGTCAATATAGCACGTTCGTTTGCTGTGTCACAGGGGAAATCTTATACAAGTGCTCGGTTAGCAAATAAGCTAGACCCGTAAGGCAGCAATAATTCTGGACAACAAAAAAGCCAGACTTAGTCTGGCTTTTTTGATCTAGCTCGTAAGTCAGGTAAAAATCTTACGGGCTAGCCTAGCTTATAATCAAGCGGTATTTAAACTGTAACAGCAACGCATGCTTGCGTTCCCATATCAACCACTTCATGGAACTCATCCACTACCTTCATGCAGATGTCATGCTTTCCTGGTGTCAACAGATCCAGGCCAATTGTGAAACCGTAGCTGCCGTTCAGCAGATGGATTCCAGAAAAGTGCCTACCGTCAACGTAGATGTGTGCGTGCTCATCGTTATAAAGGATGGTTGGTGACTGATAGCGGTATGTGCCCTCAGGTGCCAACTTTGTGTATCCAGCAGTTTGAGCGTGACGAGTCTCGTCCACAAAGTTTCCTCCAGGCACGATTGAGTACTGGAACCTAAGCTTTGATGGTCTTGTTCCGGCGCGTGTGTCTGTGTTCTCTGGTATTTGTACCATTGAGACCTTTGTGCCGGTACCGCGTGCGTCAGAGTTGTTGATGCCGTGGATTTGGGTGTAGGTCTTGCTCGTGTTGGTTTCTGCCTTGTGGTAACCAAGGCCTGTTTCTACCGGTGCTACGCAATAAGGAGCGGCACTAGCAACGCAGCCTCCTGTACCATTTGAACGACTTCCAGCCCATGCTTCGCTGAAGTTTTCGTCATAGATAGGTCTGCCGTTTACGTAGTCGTGGAATGTCTTGAAGTCTGGAGTGTACTTAGTGTGCTGCTTGCCGTGGTAGCTGGCTTGGCCTGCGCCACCATCTTCTTTTTGCCACTGCTCTAGCCATGCTTTACCGATGTTGAATTGACCTTGGGTCTCGAACTGGTAAGTAGGGATAGGGTTACCACCACCGGGTGGGTAGTTTCCAGGAACATTCAGGGCTCTGTCTGGGTGTGTGTCACCAGCTTGTGGGTCAGATGCGAATCCACCCGAGGCAGGAAGAAAGTTGTATTGAGCATGTGGCCCATCATATGCCATGGCCACCGGGGAACTAATAGCAAGCAGTAGTGCCAGTGAGTTAACTCTGCGCATCATTATTACTCCTCTAATGTAAATAAAATAAATAAGATAAACCCACTCGTATCGTTCCGCGGGGGCTCTTAGAAACATCTAACAGCTGGTTCAGGGTAACATAATTTTAATGGGTGTTGCAAAGAATATTTATATATTTTTATGACAGTCCAGTGCGCTAAGTACACACACTTTTTTTATGGTTTATAGGTGCGATTGTGAAAATTATTAACTATTTGATTATTGTTAATATATTTTTTAAATAGGCGCCGGTAACACTGTTTTTGTTGGTGGAAATGTCATAAGGCGAGCCCTCCGCGATGATGTATCCACCCCCCTCGCCCCCCTCCGGACCCAGATCGATGACCCAGTCAGCGGTCTTGATGACGTCCAGGTTGTGTTCAATGATGACCACGGTATTTCCCTGGGCGCGAAGCGTCTGAATAACCTTTAAAAGCAATGCGATATCGTGAAAGTGTAGCCCGGTTGTGGGCTCGTCTAATATATAGAGTGTGCGCCCGGTGTCGCGTTTGGATAGTTCTAGCGATAGCTTGATGCGTTGCGCCTCTCCGCCGGACAGTGTGGTGGCGCTCTGCCCTAGTGTGATGTAACCCAGGCCCACGTCGAGCATGGTCTGCAGTTTGCGTGCGATGACAGGCACCGGCTTAAAGAATTCATGCGCATGCTCCACGGTCATCTGTAAAATTTGGTGGATGTTGTGACCCTTATACTGCACTTCGAGCGTCTCACGATTGTAGCGCATGCTGCGGCACACATCGCACGGCACATAGAGGTCTGGGAGAAAGTGCATCTCGACCTTGATCACGCCATCCCCCTGACACGATTCGCAGCGACCGCCCTTGACGTTGAACGAAAATCTGCCAGGCCCGTAGCCACGCTCACGGGACTGTGGCACCCCCGCAAACAGCTCTCGGATTGGGGTAAATAGTCCGGTGTAGGTGGCGGGATTGGAGCGGGGGGTGCGTCCGATGGGTGACTGGTCAACGTTAATGACCTTGTCAAAGAAGTCTAGCCCCTCGATCTTGACAAAGGGTGCGGGCTCAACGTTTTTACCGTAGAGGTGCTGTGCAACAGCGTGGTACAAAGTGTCGTTGATCAGGGTCGACTTGCCGGAACCGGACACGCCGGTAACGCAAACCAACAAACCAACCGGTAGGCTCAGCGTGAGATCCTTTAAGTTGTTGCCGCACGCGCCCTGAATTTGCAGTATCCGCTCCGGGTTGGGGGCGAGGTACTGGGTTGGGGTTTCGATGTGGCGTCGACCGGAGAGATAGTCGCCGGTCAGTGACTTTGGATTGGCACACACCTCTTGCGGCGTGCCTTGTGCGACCACCAGACCGCCGTGCTCACCAGCCCCGGGCCCCATGTCCACAACGTAGTCTGCAGCCTGAATGGCGTCCGCGTCATGCTCTACCACAATCACACTGTTGCCCATGTCCCGTAGTCGCTTTAGTGTACCCAACAGACGATCGTTGTCGCGTTGGTGCAACCCAATCGACGGCTCGTCCAGTACGTACATCACGCCAGTCAGGCCGGAGCCAATTTGCGAGGCCAGGCGGATGCGTTGCGACTCGCCACCCGACAGGCTCTCGGCCGAACGATCGAGTGACAGGTACTCCAACCCGACGTTGTTAAGGAAGGTCAGACGACTGGCAATTTCGTGCACAATCCTCTCGGCGATGGCTTGCTTGTGGCCCGGCAGGGTGACCTGCTGAAAGAAGATTAGTGCCTGTTTGAGGGGTAGAGCGCTAAGCTCATAGATGGCACGGTCCGCGATGCGGACATTGCGGGCCTCGAGACGCAGGCGCGTGCCCTTGCACTCAGGGCACAGGCAGGTGTTGAGATACTTCGCCAGTTCCTCGCGTACCGCAGAGGAGGTGGTTTCCTTATAGCGCCGCTCTAAGTTGTTGACGATACCCTCAAATGCATGCTCGCGCAGCGCCGGTTTGCCGCGCTCGTTCAGGTAGCTGAACGAGATCAGTTCATTGTTGCTGCCGTATAGAATGATCTGCTGTACCGCCTCGGGCAGACTTTCGAACGGACGCTCTAGGTCAAAATTGTAATGCTTGGCTAGGCTGTCTAGCATCTGGTAGTAAAACTGGTTGCGTCGGTCCCAGCCCTTGATCGATCCGGAGCTCAGCGACAGCTGTGGGAAGGCCACAATTCGTTTCGGATCAAAGAAGTCAATGCTGCCCAGGCCGTCGCACTTCGGGCAGGCCCCCATGGGGTTGTTAAACGAGAACAGACGGGGCTCCAGCTCGGGCAGAGAGTAGCTACAGATTGGGCAGGCAAACTTAGCGGAAAACATGTGCTCTTTGCCGCTGTCAATCTCGACCGCCACCGCCCGACCATCTGCATGACGCAAGGCGGTCTCGAACGATTCCGCTAGGCGTTGCTTGTTGTCCAAGCTAACCTTCAGCCGATCCACCACGACCTCGACGGTGTGCTTCTTGTTCTTGGGCAGCGCGGGCAGGCTATCCATCTCGTGCACGGTGCCATTAATACGTAGTCGCACAAAGCCCTGCGCACGCAACTCGTCAAACAGGTCGAGCTGCTCCCCCTTGCGCTCTATAACCAGCGGGGAGAGGATCATGATGCGCGTATCTTGGGGTAGCTGCAGGACGTGATCCACCATCTGCCCAACGCTCTGAGCCTGTAGCGCGAGGTCGTGCTGCGGGCAGTAGGGATCGCCCGCGCGCGCAAACAATAGGCGTAGGTAGTCGTGGATCTCTGTCACCGTGCCGACCGTGGATCGGGGATTGTGTGAGGTGGCCTTCTGCTCAATGGCGATGGCGGGTGACAGCCCCTCGATTAGGTCCACGTCCGGCTTGGGCATCAGCTGTAAGAACTGACGTGCGTAAGCGGAGAGGGACTCGACATAGCGTCGTTGCCCTTCGGCATATAGGGTATCAAAAGCGAGGGAGGACTTGCCCGACCCAGACAGCCCAGTGATCACCACAAGCTGGTTGCGTGGCAGATCAAGGCTGATATTTTTTAGGTTGTGCGTGCGTGCGCCACGTATCTTAATGCTGTCCATGTCGGTTACCGTACGGTTGCGCCAAACCTGCTAATATACGCGATTTCTAGCGCTTTAAAAACTTCAATATGAGACACACACCTGATTCCATGACGTCACTTGAGCGGCGCGCAAGCATGGGGCTGGCTGGCATCTATGGTTTACGTATGCTGGGCTTGTTTATTATCCTGCCAGTGTTTGCGCTGTACGCTGCAGAGGGGCTTCCGGGTGGCGAAAGTCACATCCTCACGGGGATTGCCATTGGCGCCTACGGCCTCACCCAGGCCGTACTGCAGATCCCGGCGGGCTGGATGTCGGATCGGTACGGACGCAAGCCGGTAATTTATGCGGGGCTGCTCCTGTTCGCATTAGGAAGCTTCGTTGCAGCCTCGGCCGACAACATCTACTGGGTGATAGCTGGGCGAGCGATTCAAGGCGCTGGGGCGATTAATGCCGCGGTCATGGCGCTCACTGCCGACCTCACGCGCGAGGAGGTTCGCACCAAAGCGATGGCGATGATCGGCATCACCATTGGCATCACTTTTTCGATATCCCTGGTGCTGGCGCCGATGTTGTACCAGGCGATAGGTGTGCCCGGGATCTTTGCCTTAACCGGCTTGCTGGCGCTGCTGGCCATGCTGTTCGTGGCGCTTGTAATTCCAAACCCCGCTATTACACGCTTCCACTCTGGCTCCGGGGCGAGTAGCCACCGATTTGGTGACGTGTTGCGCAACAAGGACTTGTTGCGACTCGATTTCGGCATTTTTTCCCTGCACGCGATCTTGATGTCTGTGTTTATGCAGGTCCCATTTGTGCTCAAAAAGAATGGACTGGAGATCGGGGAGCACTGGAAGGTCTACCTGCCGGTGATGTTGTTGGCGTTGGTGCTGATGGTGCCGCCCATTATCGCCGCAGAAAAAAAAGCAAAGATGAAGCAGGTGTTTGTGGGTGCGATTGGACTGGCATCCCTGGCTCAACTATCATTGATGCTGACGCAAGGGAGTGTGTGGGGTGTGGTATTGTCGTTGCTGTTGTTTTTTACGGCCTTCAACGTGCTCGAGGCAACGCTGCCCTCGATGATCAGCAAGATTGCACCGCTGGCAGCCAAGGGCACAGCAATGGGTGTCTACAGTAGCATGCAGTTTCTCGGTGCATTTTTTGGTGCAATCGGGGGCGGCCTTGTGATGCAATACCTTGGCGGTGATGCGGTGTTTTTGTTCGCGGCGGGCCTGCTGCTGCTGTGGTTGCTGGTGGCCAGAGCTATGCAACCCCCTGCAGCGGTGCGCACCAAAATGTACCCACTGCCCGAGATGGATGATCACGCGGGGGCCGCCTTGCAGCAACGCCTGATGCAACTACAGGGAGTGCGTGAGGCTATGGTGGTGCCGGCAGAATGCATGGCTTGCCTTAAGGTGGACATGAGTGGCTTTGATGAGAGTGCGGTAGACAATTTAGTGAGAAAGGGATGACATGTCAGTAAATAAAGTAATCTTGGTGGGGCGACTAGGCAAGGATCCAGAGACACGTTACATGCCCAATGGCGAGGCGGTAACTAACGCCACCCTGGCCACCTCCGAAAACTGGAAGGACAAGAGCGGAGAGAAGCAGGAGAAAACAGAATGGCACAACCTGACCTTCTACCGTCGCCTGGCTGAAATAGCTGGGGAGTACCTAAAGAAGGGCTCGATGATTTATGTCGAGGGTAAGCTTGCCACGCGCAAGTGGCAGGACAAGGAGGGCAAGGATCGATATACCACGGACATCATCGTCAATGAAATGCAAATGCTGTCCAGCAAGACTGGCGGCAGCACCTTTGAAGTGATAGATAAGCAGGCGGCCACTCCCTCGGCGGCGAGTGCACCGGCTAGCAGCAAGCCAGCCCCAGGTAAGGGCGGCAGCTTCGACAACTTCGATGACGACATACCATTCTAGTGAGACCCGTGCCAGTCCTGGGATTGGATGCCATTTGTGATGGCGAGTCGTGGCGCTTAGCTCGACTCCCCCTTGGTGCCGCAAAGTCTATCCCAACAAATAGCAATCATGAGTAAGGCCTTTGTCAGGGAGGCGGACGAAGGCCTTGACGAGGACGACTCTCCACCCGACCTCTCTCTCCCAATAGGAATCAAAAACTACATCACCCCTGCCGGCTACAAGCGTCTCAAGGACGAGCTTGATGCGCTGTGGAAAACGGAGCGACCGACGTTGGTTCAGACAATTACGTGGGCCGCGTCCAATGGCGATCGTTCGGAAAACGGCGATTACATTTATGGAAAGAAGCGCCTCCGTGAAATAGATCGGCGCATTCGTTTTCTTTCAAAGCGTCTAGAAAATGCGGCAGTGGTCGATCCAGCACAAAGGGAATCGTGCGATCAGGTGTTTTTCGGTGCAACGGTCACCGTGCGCAAGCGGTGTGGCACAGAAAACATCTACAGCATAGTTGGCGTGGATGAGGCAGATGCTGGGCGCGGCCTTATTAGCTGGGTGTCCCCCTTGTCTAAGGCCCTTCTAAAAGCTCGTGCGAATGACGTGGTAATGCTGCGCGTCCCTGACGGGGTGGAAGAGTTGTTGGTCGTAGAGATCGCCTATCGAATGATTAGCCTGGACCGCTGAGTCATCACCCAGTCCTGATCTGGGTGGGTTATCCCAGCACGGGGAACATGCTGCGCATGCCGCCCACAATAAATTCAACCGCGATGGCGGCGAGTATTAAGCCCATCAGTCGAATGAATATATTGATCCCTATGCGTCCTATGTGTTTTGCAATCCACGGCGCAATAAGAAATGTCAGCCAAACCGTTACGCTAAGCAAGACAATCTCCATGCTCATGATGAGGTAGTGCTCGATTCCCCGCGCCTTGTGCGCCTCCAGAATGACCGCACTGATTGAGCCGGGGCCAGCCAACAGCGGGGTGGACAGGGGCACGGCGGCCTGTATTGAGCTCCTCTCGCCCTCGACACTGTCGCCCTCGTCCACAATGGAGGTGTAGAGGTTGCCGTTTAGCATCTTGAGGGCCATTAGCATCAGCAGGATGCCACCCGCTATGCGGAATGAGTTGATGCTAATGCCAAAGAATGTCAGCAGAGGCTGACCGATCAGTAATGCAATTAACAGAACGACGCATACCGTCAGGGACGCAAAACGCCCAACCTGGGCGCGTCGCGGCGACGTCATGTCTGCGGTGAATAAGATGATGATGGGAATAATCCCGATCGGGTTGAGGATCGCGAATAGACTTATAAAAATCTTGGTGTAGTCGGTGAAATCCAGCATAGCGTTCAGCCAATAAAATTCCAGCAAGATGGGTAAGGCAAGTTACACCGTAAAGTGTGCATAATCAAGCAACCGGCCGCTTCCGGTGGCTAGGTGGGATCCGTGTCGCTCGGAGCGACGGATTTGGTTCGCTCTAGGACTGCGGCAAAGAAGGCGTCGGTTCCATGCGTCTCGGGTAGAAGTTGTAGGCACTCTCCTGCCTCGAGGGGAATCTTTTGTTGTGCGAGGACCTCCCCGACGGGGCGCAACTTAAACTCTGTGTTGGCAGCAAGGAAGACATCGACGATGGCACGATTTTCTTGTGGCAAGAAGCTGCAAGTGGCGTACACCAGGCGACCACCAGGCTTAACCATCTTGCCGGCAGATGCCAAGATGGCGGCCTGTAGCTTAATAAAGTCAGCCACGCCCTGAGGGGACTGGCGAAACTTTATGTCAGGGTTTCGCCTCAGCGTGCCCAATCCGCTGCACGGCGCATCCACCAGAACGCGATCGATTTTGCCAGCCAGGCGCTTCACCTTGTTGTCGTTCTCGTGCGCAATAAGCTGCGGGTGCAGGTTGCTTAGCCCAGAACGTTTTAGGCGTGGCTTGAGGTTTGCGAGCCTCTTTTCGGATACGTCCATGGCGTACAGTCTGCCTTGGGACTGCATCATGGCGCCCAGCATGAGCGCCTTGCCGCCCGCGCCAGCACAAAAATCCACCACCATGTCATTGCGCTTTGGCGCAAGCAGAAATCCCAGCAGCTGACTGCCCTCATCCTGGACCTCTATTTTTCCAGCGAGAAATAGTGGGTGCTTGGTGAGTGATGGCTTGTCCTTCAGGCGGATGCCGATGGGGGAGTAGGGGGTGGCCTGCGCATTGATCCCCTCTGCCTGCAGGGCATGCAGGACCTCGTCACGTGTGGCGAGCAGGGTGTTGACGCGCAGGTCTAGTGCGGCCGGTTGCTGCATGGAGCGACCCAGGGTAAGGATGGAGTCATCTGTTAATGTCGTACGTAACTGCTCGATCAGCCACTCGGGAAGCTCGGCCTGTATCGACAAGGGAAGTTCGGCGAGACCGATGGCCTTAACCCTCCCCAGCCAGTCGGCCTCACCGTGCTTTAAAAGTGGGGTGATCTCACGTAAATTGTAGCCGCCGAATCTCACCCAGTAGGCCAGCGCGACGCGACGTGGGGTGGCCTCGTCGGCGCAGGCGTGATCCAAAAAGAGTCGATGGCGCAATACGCCAAACACGGTCTCCGCTATTAGCGCTCGCTCGTTGGAGCCGATGCGCTCACGCTTAAAAAAGTAGCGCAGCGTGGTGTCGGCAGGATGCTCTAGCGGCAAAATGCCACGCAAGGCTTGAACAACGAGGTCTAGGCGGTATTCTGTTAGTAGCATGATTCTCGCTTGTGGTAAAAATATTTAAACCGATGTGGTGAGAGTTGCAGACAAGGGAGGCGAAGTTTACAGCACGGGCTGACACGACCTTTAAATTTTTTATTCGTCAGCAACGCGAATTTCAGAGATAACCACCTCAAAAATTACCTCGCCGGAACGTTTTAGTTGCCGAAACTTAACTGGTAGCAGACGATACTCTAGCCCAAGCCAAATCTCCATCCCCTCCTCGTCTTGACTGTGCAGCCTGCGCAAAGGCAGCGCACGTAGCTTGCCCAGCTGAGTCACGATCTCTTCCTCGGTGCCGATCTCAAGCTCGTGCCACTCAATCTTTTTCTTGGTGCTAATCGCGACCGACACCACCTCATTGACTAAAGAGCTTTGCGAAAGTTGGTACAGAACGCTTAGGATGTCCTGGGCATTCTGTGGTAGCGCAGCCTCGCCACCATGGGAGTAGCGCAGCCTATTATCGACCCAATCGAAGGTCACACTCGTTTTTTGTCGGTCACCTGATGTGTTTTGTTCTTCTTCGTAACGACTTGGCTGCAGCCCAAAATCCCCGACCCTGCCTTGGCTGGTTTGAATGAGGTGGTAGCTTTTGAGTAATCGGGCTAATCCGGTCGTCTCTGTCTCTGATCTTAAAATGTATTTATCTTCATTGATCTCGAGTCGGTGAATCATCTCGCCAACCTGAAAGCTGTCCTGACCCAGGTAGACGACAAACTTGAGCTGTGCGTGCTTGGGTAGCGAGGGGTGTGCGGCAGGCGCAACTACATCGGTCTCGATTGGGGTCGACTCGGTCTCCGGCTCTGGCGTGTTGACCACGGCAGGCGCTATCGCCGAGACCTTGCCGGGCTCTGGCTCTGGTGTGCTGACCACGGCAGATGCTATCGAGGCAAACTCAGTTACCAATGGCTCCGGTGCCGCTGCCAGAGTCTCATCTAATTGAGCTGGAGGACTCGCGGGCTTGATCTTGGGCGTGCCCTGCTCAATTTTTGCAGGCAGCGGTTCTAGTCGGGCACTCAGGGGTGGCAGCAAGGTCTCGCCACTCTTTATTTCCACCTGAAAAAGAAACAGTGCCGCACCGTGCAGCAAGGCAGACAATGTGACGGCAAGGGTGATGCGGCTAACTGGTTTGCTGAGCTTCATGTTGGGGGGTAACGCCGAGCGGTTGCTACTCGAAGCTTATCTTGGTTAGCACCTGCGTGAATTGTCCGCCATCCGGTTCGGTGATGGTCATTTTGTAGGGGAAATAACCCTGTTCTGTTGCGAGCCAAATTTCAGTTTTACTCTTCCCGGGCTGCGTCGGACTCGCTAGGTATAGCGCGTTGAATGTGCCAAGCGGAACCGTCACACTTTGATTGGGGGTGACGAGGTAGCTGTACTCGTCCACCTTGCTGCCGTTCGTCATGTTGAAGCTAAGCTCGGCGACCCCTTTGGGCGGGGCTATAGTGAATTGATACATCGCGCTGAGTCGGTCTTGGGTGCCCGCGAGCAGGGGTAGGATGTGCTTTCCGGTGCGATCGGTTAACGTGATGTGGCCGGTCTTCCAGTCAAAGTCGGCGTGTACATTTCGTTCGGTATCGAGTTTGCGATCCTGGCTGTAGGTGAGCGGGCGCAGACCCCTCCTTGATACGACCCCCTCGCTGACGGTGTGGATGACCTCCGCCTTTATTCTGGCAAGCAGGCCAGTTGCTGCGGTCGTGCTTTCAATACGGTAGCCGCTCGGCTTGCCGGTGTAGATTTCCGCCATGGTCGCGACCTTGATGCCGTCCTTGAATACATCGTAATGGGCGTCAATGTGCTTGATTGCTACGGGTGAGGTGGCCGCTGACAGTGACTGTGGCGTTGCGCCAAAGAGCAGCAGGCAAGTGACCAGATGGATCATATTTTTCATGTTTGATTAAATTTGAGGAGAGATTAGGGCGCAATCAGGTTGCTGGGGTTGGCTCACCAGCACTCTGCCGTCCGCGCTTAGGCTGAGTTGATCGTTACAGAACCAATGGATTGCCTGCGGCAAGATGCGGTGCTCTTGATCCAACACGCGTGCCGCCAAGGTCGTGGGGGTGTCGTCTGTCAATACGGGTACCGCGGCCTGGATGATGATGGGCCCGCTATCGACGTCGTTAGCAACAAAATGTACGGTACAGCCATGAATTTTTACGCCATCCTGAAGCGCGCGCGCGTGAGTGTTGAGCCCCCCATACGCGGGCAACAAGGAGGGGTGAATGTTGATTAATTTATTTTTGTAGTGCTCCACGAACCAAGGGGAAAGAATGCGCATGAATCCAGCGAGAACAATCAGGTCTGGCTGGTAGTTGTCGATCTGGGCGGCGAGCTTTGTGTCAAAGGACTCGCGACTAGAGTGGCCGTCATGCGCCACAACCTCCGTTGTGATGCCGCACTGCTCGGCAATGCTTAGTCCGGGGGCATTCGCACGGTTGCTGATGACCGCAGCCACCTTGCAGGGGAGGCTGGCTTTTAGTAGCGCATGCATGTTACTCCCCTGACCTGAGATTAGAATAACGATGGACTTCGTTGCGGCCTTAGCGGATTTGGGTTTGCGCTTCATCGCCTGTTCGTTCTTGAATGGTTCCTATGTTCCACACAGTCTCTCCGGCGGAAGTAAGCCGAGAGATTGCGGCGACGGCATCGTTTCGATCCACGATGATGACCATGCCGATGCCACAGTTAAATGTGCGATACATTTCCTGTTGGGCTACATTACCCTGCTCACGAAGCCAACCAAATAGTTTGGGGGTGGGCCAGGCCAGGTGATCAATCACAGCGACGGTGCTAGGGGGTAGCACGCGTGGTATGTTTTCAAGTAGACCGCCACCAGTGATGTGCGCCATGCCCTTGATCTTGAGGTTTTGCATGAGCTCTAGAATTGGCTTAACGTAAATGCGTGTCGGCTCCATGACGCAGTCTGCTAGTGTGCGTTGGCCATCAAATTGCACACCAAGGTCGAGCTGGTCGCGCTCAATAATTTTACGCACTAGCGAATAACCGTTGGAGTGTAGTCCGCTAGAGGCAAGTCCGAGCACAACATCGTTGGACTGAATGTTGGCGCCGGTGATGATGTTTGCCTTTTCGACCACCCCTACCGCGAAACCGGCGAGATCGTACTCGCCTAATGGGTACATGCCGGGCATCTCTGCCGTCTCGCCACCAATGAGTGCGCATCCAGCCATTTCGCAGCCCATCGCGATACCCTGAATAACCTGGGTGGCAACCTCTACATCCAGCTTGCCACAGGCGAAGTAGTCGAGAAAGAAGAGCGGTTCGGCACCCTGCACCAGGATATCGTTGACACTCATCCCAACCAAATCAATACCAACGGTACCGTGTCGATTCAGCTCGAATGCCAGCTTTAGTTTGGTGCCAACGCCATCCGTGCCAGAAACCAGTACGGGCTCGCGATATTTTTTAGAGATTTCAACCAATCCGCCAAAACCACCGATGCCACTTAATACCTCTGGGCGCATAGTGCGTTTGGCGAATGGCTTGATGTTCTCTACCAGGCGGTCGCCCGCGACTATGTCGACCCCGGCGTCTTGGTAGGAAAGGCTATTGGGTAAGCTCAAGTTGAGTTCTCGCTTTCTTCGGGATACAGTGTAGATCGTTTTGTGGGTAGAATTTTACTCTAAATGGCCACGCAATGCTTTGCTGCGCTGTAAATTGGGTAACGTAGCTGACGGGCAAGTGCATTGTTGTTTTAACAGGATGGCCGGCTGAGCTGCCCTAAAAAGTTGAGCCAATGGGCGAGGCACACAGTGCAACTAATTTTATGACACAACTATTATTAAATATTGCCCCGGACTGGCTGCCCACGCTGAATAATTTCGTTGTCGGGCGCAACGTTGAGCTGTTGTCGACCTTGCGACAAATCTCGATTGGGACGGGCGATCGGTGCCTTTACTTGTGGGGTGAATCCGCCAGTGGGAGAACTCATTTAATGCAGGCGGCGGTGATGCACGCTCGCTCGCTAGGGCAGGTGGCAAAGTATGCCAGAGGCACCGTACCAGATGCGGCCTCCATGGTTGCCGTGGACGATGTCGAGGCGCTAGACGGCGCTGGCCAGGTCGCGTTGTTTGCGCTTTATAATTGCATGCGTGAAAATGGTGGAGCCTTGCTGGTGAGCGGTGCATCTGCACCAACTCATTTGGCTGTGCGCGATGATCTGCGTACCCGATTGGGTTGGGGTCTGGTGTACCAGGTGCACGCACTGAGTGATGAAGAAAAAATGCAGGCGCTGGAGCAGCACGCACAAGCGCGCGGCCTTGCCTTGCCGCGTGAGGTGACGCAGTACTTGTTGCGACATGGACAGCGTGACATGCCAGCGCTGCTCGGGTTGTTGGATGCGATGGACGCTCAGTGTATGCGGCTACAACGTGCACCCTCCGTGCCACTCCTGAAGGATGTGATGCAAACCTTTAATTTGGGATCTGTGTGAATCTCGCGCTATTTGATTTAGACAATACGTTACTGAGTGGGGACAGTGATTTTGAGTGGGCCCAGTTCCTTATTGAGCAGGGCGCGCTCGATCGTGAGCTATTTGAGGCGAAGAACCTAGCCTTCTATGAGCAATATAAGGCTGGCACGTTAGATATCCACGAGTTTTTGGACTTTCAGCTGAAGCCTCTGTCACGACACACACGTAACGTATTGGATGGTTGGCGCGATAACTTCATGCAAAACAAGGTGCGTGGCATGGTGACCGTGGCCGCGCAAGATCTGGTGGCAAAGCATAGGGCGACGGGTGACGTGTGCGTCATCATTACCGCCACGAATAGTTTTATAACCTCCCCAATTGCGCAAGAGTTTGGGGTCGAGCACCTGATCGCCACGGAGCCAGAGGAGCGTGACGGTGAATTTACCGGATGCGTGGTTGGCGTGCCGTGCTTCCGTGAGGGCAAGGTTGCTCGATTGGAGAGTTGGCTGGCGCAGCAAGGGTGGGGATGGGAGAGCTTTTCGGACAGCTATTTTTATAGCGACTCATTGAATGATCTGCCGTTGTTGAAGAAGGTAAGACATCCGGTGGCGGTTGATCCTGATGAAACGTTACGCAGTTACGCAGAGCAGCATGGCTGGCCGATTCTGGCGTTACGCTAAGACCTAGCGCAATTCGCGAATACTTTAATGGCGATGTCCCCACGAACCCTGCTGGTTAGATTTTCATGTGCGGCCGCGTTGAGTCTAATTTTTGGCTTGGCGAGCGGCTCGTTGGCGCTTGCGCCGACTGAGCTGTGGCAAGCGTTGCTGGGTAACGACGAAGGCGTTGCGGCAGAAGTGTTGTGGCAACTGCGCCTGCCGCGCGTGCTGGCGGCATTCGCCTGTGGCGGCTTGCTGGCCCTGTCCGGACTGCTGCTGCAGGTGCTGTTACGTAACCCACTGGCCGACCCTTATGTTCTTGGTGTCTCTGGCGGTGCGGCCGTGGGCGCACTGCTTGCCATGCTCTTTGGTGCGGGCCTGCTAGTGACTCAAGTGTCGTCTTTTGCGGGCGCATGCTTAGTAATAGTCGCTGTATTTGGTTTTGGTTTTCGGTGCGGCGAACGAAACATCTACCGCCTGTTATTGACGGGTGTGGTTATTTCCGCGGGCTGCGGTGCAATCATTAGCATGCTGCTGACTCTAGCGCAGGGTGAGCAGATCAGGGGCATGCTTTTCTGGCTAATGGGTGACCTGTCGCACTCACAGGGCTTGCCGTTTGCGTGGCTCGTGCTGCTGATGGCGGGATTGTGTGCCACGATCGTTGCGAGCGTGTTGGATGTCTTGGCGGTGGGCTCAGACAAGGCGGCAGCCTTGGGGGTTGCGGTGATTCGTTGGCAGATCGGACTGTACTTTGTCACCGCCGTGCTTACGGTGACAGCGGTGCAGCTCGGCGGCAGCATAGGCTTCGTTGGTCTCATCGTACCGCACGCCGTTCGTCTTCTTGGCATCAGTGCACACCGTTGGCTTGTCCCGTTATCCATGCTGTTAGGCGGCAGCTTCTTGGTGCTGGCCGACACCCTGGCGCGCATGCTGTGGTCACCGCTGCAGTTGCCCGTGGGCGTGCTGACAACACTCATGGGTGTGCCAGTGTTGCTGTGGCTATTGAGTCGAAGACAACGATGAGGGTGGCCAATGATTCAGCGTTAGAGGCTCGTGCGCTCTCGGTGCAGATGGGGGAGAGGGTGGTGTGCCGCGGGCTTGACGTACTGATTCGTCCTGGCGAGTGCTGGGGAGTGCTAGGTCAGAACGGAATGGGTAAAACAACTTTGCTGCGTACGCTGGCTGGCCTGCATACGCCACAATCTGGTGGGGTGAGCTGGGATGGCTTGGCCCTGGAGGATTATGCTCGGCGTGATCTCGCACAGCGTGTCGCAATACTGACGCAGAGTGAGGGCGTCGAATTTTATGGCAGCGTGCAGGAGTACGTATTGTTGGGCCGCTTCCCACATCGCACCCTGTTGTTTGGATATAGTGCAGAGGATGAGCAGCTGGCACGACATTCAATGGCGCAGATGGAGTTGACCGAGCTGGCAGGGCGCCCACACAGCAAGCTGTCTGGGGGCGAGCGGCAACGTGCAGCTGTCGCCCAGATGTTAACGCAACGGGCTCAATGTTATTTGTTGGATGAGCCGCTTCAACACCTGGATTTACGTCACCAGGCCAAGGTGATGCGGGTGCTCGGTCAGCTCAGGGAGGAAGCCTGCGCGCTGGTGATGGTGCTGCATGACACCTTGTGGGCGCAACGTTACTGTGATCACGTGCTGATGTTGCTTCCTGACGGACAGGTCCTGCAAGGTGGGGCTGACGAGTTGCTGACACGAACACATTTAGAGGCGCTGTACCAGTGTCATTTGCGTGAGGTATCTGTGGATGGGGAGCGCTGCTTTGTGGCGGGTGTATAATTAGCACTCCTTATGTGTTGTGGTTTGCTACAACATTTTTGCCACATTAGAGAGTGATGATAAAAAAATTATTCAAGCGCGTGTTTGGAAAATCCGTTCACACCAGAATAGAGGGTAGGTGTCATATTATCCCCCAAGACGTGCATGGGGTTCGCCGCGACAAAATTAGTCCTGCCGCGCGCAAGGTAACCGACGGCTTGCAGGCGGCTGGTTACGCCGCCTTCGTAGTGGGTGGTGCAGTGCGAGACCTGCTACTTGATCGTCATCCAAAGGACTTCGACATTGCAACCGACGCCACACCAGAGGAGGTTAGGCGTGTATTTCGCCGTTCGCGCATCATTGGACGACGCTTCCGTTTGGTGCACGTGTTGTTTGGTGAAGAAACGGTAGAGACCTCCACCTTTCGCCGCATGATAGAGAGCGAGGAGGCGGAGACGGATGAGCACGGGCGGTTGCTGCGAGACAACCAGTTTGGTGACCAGGAGCAGGACGCGGCGCGTCGTGACTTTACCGCCAACGCGCTATTTTATGACCCGTCTAATCAGGAGATTTATGATTACCATGACGGATATGCGGATGTTTGTTCAAACACCCTACGCATGATTGGTGATCCAGCAGTGCGCTACCGTGAGGATCCGGTGCGCATGCTGCGTGCAGTTCGATTGTCGGCGAAACTTGGCATGAATCTGGAGCCGGCCACTGCCGCACCCATCGCAAAAATGAAGGACTTGCTTGGCAACGTCCCGCAGGCGCGCCTGCTAGACGAGATGCTTAAGCTGCTACTGTCTGGTCACGCCTTGGAGTGCGTAAAAAAATTGCGCGACATGGACCTACATCATGGCCTCCTGCCGATGCTGGATGTGATACTAAAGCAGCCTATGGGCGAGAGATTCGTCATGCTGGCCCTGCAGAATACTGACCTACGTATTCACGAGGGGAAATCGGTGTCCCCCGCGTTTTTGTTTGCCGCGTTGTTATGGCACGATGTGCTATCTGCCTGGAAAGCGCATCAAGATGTGGGCGAGCGTCCGGTTGCGGCGTTGCATGCAGCGATGGACGAGGTACTCAATAGGCAGCAGGCGCAGATCGCGATCCCTCGTCGTTACGATACGGTCATGAAGGAACTGTGGCTGTTGCAACCTCGTTTTGAGCAGCGTGGCGGGCAAAGACCGGTGCGCCTACTATCTCAGCCACGTTTTCGTGCCGCGTATGATTTCCTGTTGTTACGCTGCGAAAGTGGTGAGGTGGACTCTCAGCTGGGTTTGTGGTGGGATGAATTTCAAGACGCCGCAGACGATCGTCGTGCTGAAATGCTGTTGCCTGATGATGTCGCCAAGAAGCGTCGGCGTCGCAAGAAGCCAAGCGCGACAGCGCAGGTGGAATTACCCATGGGGCAACCATTGGCCTCGGATGCGTTCGCAGAGACTGTGATGATAGACGATGCCCTCCACTAACCCCTTGGATCTGATTCGCAGTGTGGCAGAAATTGTTCCGCCTGCCACTGCTTACTGAGGGCCGCATGGGATTGCACCTAGAATGAGTTCAGGGCATGCAGCCTTTGTTGGCCTTGGTAGCAACTTAAGCGACCCGTGTAAACAGGTTTTAGATGCCATCGAGGCATTGGCTGGCCTACCTCACACCAAAGTACGGGCGCGCTCGTCGCTTTACCGGAGCACTCCGATAGGCTATCTTGAACAGCCAGATTTTATTAATGCGGTGGTGCAACTGGAAACAATGTTAAGCCCGCGTAGTTTGCTGGATGAGCTCCTTGTGCTAGAGGGGAAGCGTGGTCGGACGCGAGAATTTCGTAACGCACCACGAACACTTGATTTGGATGTACTGCTATACGATGACCTGCGTCACCATGAGCACCACTTAGTTATCCCGCACCCACAGATGCATCTGCGTGCATTTGTACTGTGCCCGTTGCTGGAGCTCGCTCCGGATGTATTTATTCCTGGCGTGGGTAGGGCGGCAGAGGCGCTATTGGCTTGCGAACAGCAACAATTAGAACGGGTTGAAGATGCTACTGGATGAGTGCCGCTATGTGGTGGTTGAGGGACCGATTGGAGCTGGCAAGACCAGTCTGGCGGAGCGTCTCGCCAAGCATTATGGTGCGAATACGCTACTAGAGAAGCCAGAGGAAAATCCTTTCCTAACGCGCTTCTATAAAAATCCGGCCCGCTATGCTTTGCCCACACAGCTATTTTTTTTGTTTCAGCGGATTGACGAGATGCGTGACTTAGCCCAGATGGACTTATTTCATGCCAGCACCGTGGCGGATTATTTATTCGATAAGGACACGCTATTTGCTCGCCTCAATCTCAATGACGACGAGTTTACGCTGTACCAAAATATTTATCAGAACCTGGTCCCACAAACAACCGTTCCAGATCTGGTGATTTATCTGCAGGCCTCACCAGAGACTCTGTTCGAGCGAGTAAACAAGCGTGCGACACCGTACGAGAGGCAGATGTCGAACACCTACCTAGCCAGCTTGGCGCAAGCGTATAGTGACTTCTTCTATCATTACAGCGCGGCGCCAGTTTTTATTGTAAATAGCGAGAACTTAAACTTTGTAGATGGTGATGAAGATTTCGCTTTACTGCTGCAGCGCATCAATGGAATGCGTGGGCAGCGTGAATTCTTTAGTAGGGGGGCGTGATGCGAACGACACTGGCATTATTACGGGCGTTACGCGACAAGGGTGAAAAAATTGCAACGTTGACCTGCTATGACGCCAGCTTTGCTGCGTTGCTTGAGGCGTGTGGCGTTGACGTGCTCCTGGTGGGTGACTCACTTGGTATGGTGCTACAGGGGCACGAGACCACCCTGCCGGTCACCTTGGACGACATGGTCTATCACACGTCCTGCGTGTCACGCGTGGCAAAAAAGTCTTTCCTGGTTGCCGATATGCCATTTTGTACTTCCCAGGTTAGCCCAGAAAAAACATTTGAGAATGCTGCGCGCCTGATGGTCGCAGGCGCGCAGATGGTCAAGCTTGAAGGTGGGGCAGCGATGACTGAGACCATTCGATTCTTGACCGAGCGTGGCATACCGGTGTGCGCCCATATTGGCCTAACACCTCAGTCGGTACACCAAATGGGCGGCTACCATGTGCAGGGCAGGGCCGATGTTGATGCACAAAAATTGCTGCAGGATGCGGTACTGGTTGAGCAGGCGGGGGCCGGGTTGTTGGTGCTGGAGGCAATGCCAGCATTGCTGGCCGCTGAAATTACTGCCAATGTTTCTGTTCCCACCATAGGAATAGGTGCGGGTGTAGATTGTTCTGGACAAGTGCTGGTGCTGTACGACATGCTAAACATCTACCCAGGAAAAAAATTACGCTTCGTAAAAAATTATATGCAGGGTGCTGACGACATTGCCCACGCGATCACGCGCTACGTAAACGAAGTAAAGTCCGGCGCTTTCCCTGGGGCGAAGCACAGTTTCTGAGGTTCTCAGTGCCACTTCATTTTTGTTAAGGATCTTTGATGCTGGTGGTTAAAACCATTGCCGACCTACGTGCGCGCCTGGGCTCGGAGGCTGATGTTGCCCTGGTGCCGACCATGGGCAACCTACACCTCGGACACCTTGATTTAGTGCGGATCGCACGACAACAAGCGAAGCTTGTGGTGGTTAGTGTATTTGTTAATCCACTCCAATTTGGAGCGAATGAAGACTTTGCGGAGTACCCGAGGACGCTGGAGCGGGATTGTGAGATGTTGGAGCGGTGTGGAGTGGACGTTGTCTTTGCTCCGAGTGAGCGTGACCTGTACCCTCAAGAGCAGAAGGTGACGGTGGAGCCGTCGCCGATTGCGAATGAGCTATGCGGCGCTTTCCGTCCCGGGCACTTTGCTGGGGTGGCGACGGTGGTGCTGAAGCTGTTCAATATTGTGCAGCCGCGTGTTGCGGTGTTTGGCAAGAAGGACTACCAGCAGCTGTATGTGGTGCGTCAAATGGCGGCACAGCTGAATATCCCGGTGGAGATTATCGGTGGTGAAACAATGCGTGCACCCAATGGCCTGGCACTGAGTTCGCGCAACCAATATTTAAGCGTTGCGGAGAAGGTGACGGCAAATTTTTTATACGACAGTTTGATTGGAATGCGTGAGGCCATTGTGGGCGGCGCAGTTGATTTATGTAAACTGGAGCAACAGGCTCAAGACGCGCTCGTCGCAAATGGATGGCGAGTTGATTATGTGGCGGTACGCGCTCAATCCGATTTGGCCAAACCGGCAACTGGCGAGCGTAATGTTGTGATACTGGCCGCGGCCTGGCTGGGCAAAACAAGGCTTATCGACAATCTAGAGGTGTCACTTCCAGGCTAGGCGACCTCGGTTGGTGCAAATTTGATTTGTGCGGGCGTCCTTGTATTATAATGCCGATCCACTTGCCCCCTTGGGGGCAATGCAATACAGAGAAATATATAATGCAGAGAAATATGCTGAAAGCCAAGTTGCATCGAGTGCGCGTGACTCACTCAGAGTTGCATTATGAAGGCTCGTGCGCGATTGATGAAGATTTGCTGGATGCCGCCGATATTCGTGAGTATCAGCAGATCGATATTTACAATGTAAGCAATGGCGAACGTTTCACTACCTATGCCATACGTGCGCAGCGTGGTTCCGGCATTATCTCGGTGAACGGTGCGGCTGCGCACAAGGCAAACCTAGGCGATATTTTGATCGTCGCGGTCTACGCGATATACTCCGAACTGGAATTGCAGAAATTTAATCCTCAGCTGATCTACGTGGACGAACATAACCGTGTTATTGATCAACGCAACACCATCAAAATACAGGCGGTAAATTAATCGGCGGCGCTATCGTTAAGCGCCCGCTGCCCCTTACTCTTGCTTTAGCCACCGTGCCGCATCCAGAGCGAAATAGGTCAGGATGCCATCTGCGCCGGCACGCTTACAAGACAACAGGGATTCCAGAACACAATCCTGTTCGTTTAACCAGCCATTCTGAGATGCCGCTTTTAGCATGGCATATTCACCGCTGACCTGATACACGAACGTGGGTGCCTTAAATTCAGCTTTAATGCGCTGCACTATGTCTAGGTATGGCATGCCCGGCTTAATCATAACCATGTCGGCGCCCTCCTGTAGGTCTAGACCCACCTCCCACAGTGCCTCGTTTGAATTTGCTGGGTCCATCTGGTAAGTCTGCTTGTTGCCTTTGCCAAGGTTGGCGCTAGATCCAATCGCATCGCGGAATGGGCCATAAAAGCTGGAGGCGTACTTGGCTGAGTAGGCCATGATCCGAGTGCGAGTGCAGCCTTTTCGATCAAGCGCTGCGCGTACGGCAGCAATGCGCCCATCCATCATGTCTGAGGGCGCCACCACGTCCGCGCCAGCCTGAGCATGAACCTGAGCTTGTTGCGCCAGTACGGTAACCGTCTCGTCGTTCATAATGTCGCCATTAGCATCGATTAGCCCGTCCTGGCCGTGGCTCGTGTAGGGGTCAAGGGCAATGTCGGTCATTAGACCAAGCCCGGGGAAATGTTTTTTAAGTTCGGCTATTGCGGCTGGAACAAGTCCGTTCGGATTCAGCGCCTCGCGCGCATCTTCTGTTTTAAGTGCGGAATCTATGACGGGAAATAGGGCAAGCATCGGTATGCCCAGCTTGACGCACTCTTCAGCCTGAAGCAGTAACTTGTCTACTGTCTGGCGCTTTACGCCGGGCATCGACTTGACGACTTCTTCGCGATTGACCCCGGCCAATACAAATACTGGGTAAATTAAATCTGCCGCGGTGAGTATATTTTCACGCACCAGTGTGCGCGAAAATTTGTCGTGGCGCATCCGTCGCATTCTTTTGTTCGGGTACTGTCCAAGTATGTGCATAACCTAACCCCTAAAGTTTATATTTATGGCACGACCATCTTGCTGTCGTTAATTTTCAGGCGGTGCCCCTATGTATTTGTTGTTGGGGGTGTAGCCTTGGTTAATGCGGGCTGAGGTGTGCGCATCTACCGCGCACCTCAACAGCCAAAGCATTTGGTGCTCATTCCACAGCAACAGCAGAGAACCAGTTGGAGATAATTGCTTCGGCCGTATCTCCACCCGTCTTCTTGAGGCTAGAAAATAATTGCACAGAACAAAACGGAAAGTGCTCCTCAAGGTGCAATTTAACACGATTTAGCGTTATGTTCGCCTGTTGGCGACTTAGCTTATCTGACTTGGTGAGTAACACATGCACCGGCTTGCCGGTGGATGCAAACCAGTCCAGCATTTGTTCGTCCAATTCGGTGAGTGGGTGTCGAGCATCCATTATGATAACCAGTCCACACAGGGCCTCCCGTGTTTGCAAATATACGCTGAGAAGCTCCTCCCAGTGAGCCCTTATGTCCGATGGTACTTTAGCGTAGCCATAGCCAGGCAAATCCACCAGGAAGCAATTCTGACCCAGCTCAAAATAGTTTAGGTGCTGGGTGCGCCCTGGTGTCTTGCTGGTATACGCTAGACGCACATGGTTGGCTAGTGTGTTGATGGCGCTTGATTTGCCGGCGTTGGAGCGCCCAGCGAAGGCAACCTCTTTGCCGCCGTGTACGGGCAAATCGCGCAAATGATTGACCGTTGTAAAAAACGCAGCGCGTGAAAATAATCCCATACTACCAAGCTTTAAAAATTTTGCTGGCGGCCGCGATGGTCTGCTCGATGTCTGCGGCAGTGTGGGCCGACGATACAAAGCCTGCCTCGAATGCGGATGGGGCTAGGTAGACACCCGCGTTCAGCATCTCATGAAAGAAGCGATTGAATGCCACTTTGTCGCAGGTCATCACTTCGGCATAAGAGGTTGGCGGAGTTGCGCGGAAGTACAGGCCAAACATGCCGCCAATGGACTGGGCAGAAAAGGTAACGCCATGCTGCTTGGCAGCCTGCTCTAGCCCGTCGGTTAGTTGGCGCGTTCGCGCACCCAGGTGTTCATAAAAATTCGGTTGTTGTACCAGCGCTAGTGTGGCCAACCCCGCCGCCACAGAAACCGGATTGCCAGACAGTGTGCCAGCCTGATACACCGCGCCCAGCGGTGCGAGACATTGCATGATGTCGCGCCTCCCCCCAAAGGCTGCGGCAGGTAGACCCCCACCCATTACCTTGCCCAGCGTGATGAGGTCGGACTGAATCTTGTAGTGCCCCTGCGCGCCCTGTAGGCCGACACGGAAGCCTGTCATGACCTCGTCTAAAATAAGTACCGTGCCATGCTTTGTGCATAGCCTGCGTAATGCATCGAGGAACTCGCGCTTGGGGGTAACGAGATTCATGTTGCCGGCTACGGGCTCCACAATCACCGCCGCGATCTCTTGGCCTGTCGTAGAAAAGGTGTGCTCCAATCCAACTACGTCGTTGTAATCAAGAACGGTCGTAAGAGCTGCAATTTCAGCGGGTACCCCAGAGGAGCTTGGCTGGCCAAAGGTCAACGCGCCAGAACCCGCCTTGACCAGCAAGCCATCGGAATGGCCGTGGTAGCAACCCTCAAACTTAATAATTCGGGTGCGACCGGTAAAGCCCCGCGCCAAACGAATGGCGGTCATGGTGGCTTCGGTGCCAGAGCTAACTAAGCGCACCATGTCCATATGAGGGACCAGCTTGCACAGCAGCTCAGCCATTTGCAGCTCTGTTTCGGTGGGTGCACCGAATCCTAGGCCTTGTGCCGCAGCATGCTGGACCGCCCTCACCACCTCAGGGTGACAGTGTCCGACAATCATTGGCCCCCAAGAGCCGACGTAGTCGATGTAGCGCTTGTCGTCGGCATCCCATACGTGCGCGCCCTGCCCTCGATTAAAAAAAAGTGGCGAGCCACCCACGGACTTAAAGGCGCGGACCGGGGAGTTGACCCCGCCGGGGATGACAGACTGCGATTGTTCAAACAAATATTCGTTGCGTGAGATCATGTCGCAGTGGGCCCTAATTTAGCAGTCTTGAAAGTGCGTGCGTCACTTAATGGGTGGTCTATCTGACGAGACAATAGATTGAGCGCTGCTCGTTCCCAGTGAAGTCGCGTTAGCGCGGAAGTGAATATTACGCAGCACACAAGAATAATGCAATGTTGGGCGGCATCCCTACTGCTTGGCTGGTTGACTGAGAGGATCGCTTTAGGCTATTCTTAAAATCGGGTTGAGCTACGCCAAGGTGGCTGATAATTAAAAAAATTCACGCACAACACTATGTTTATAAATTAATAAATGTTGCAACCCCTATCAGAGCACAGGGGAGCAATAAGTTCAAATGTATACCTTTAAGGTTGGGTCACGGAGATATTTATGAGTAGCGAGCAAGTGGTGGGAGATCTGAATCAACCGATAGGTATAGAGTGCTGGTCGGCGGAACAAATACAAGAGGCGCAAGCGGCAGCAGCAAAGGCGGCCGGACTTAAGGGGGTGACCTTCAGGGATGGATCAGCCACCCCCGAGATGGTGGTGTTGCCCGCGGGGTCCTATGGCATGGGTGAGCTATTTGAAAAGCATACCGTGACATTTGCTCGTCCTTTTGCGGTGGGCAAACACTTGGTTACGGTGGCAGAGTGGAAGCTTTTCGTTGACCGACTAAGGCCCAAGGAAGAGGTCTTGCCCGGCATTGGCGCTGGCTACTTGGCTGGTACGGGAACGGTACGTGGACCCAGTAAGGTCCTGCTCAAGACCCCCACGAAGGCAACCGAGCTGCACCATGAGGTCTTAAGTGATATCAAGGAAACCAAGAGCGATTTACCGGTGACCAATATCAATTGGTTCGATGCGCAGGATTATGTGCACTGGCTGTCAAATCAAACGGGGCATAACTACCGCCTCTTGACCGAGGCGGAATGGGAATATGCCTGCCGGGCGGGGTCGGTGACTGATTATTACTGGGGTGACGAGGTGGGTCAAAACAATTGTAATTGCCAGGAGAGCGAGAGCGAGTGGAGCTGTAAGAGCGCTTCACCTGTGGGCAGTTTTAAGCCTAACGCCTTTGGCTTATACGACACACTCGGCAACGCATGGGAGTGGGTAGAGGATCTGTGGCATGAGAACTATGAAGGGGCTCCAGACGATGGAACGGTCTGGAAGTCTGGGGGTAGTCGACAGTGGCGTGTGTTGCGTGGGGGCTGCTGGGACAGCGATCCAAGGGACGCACGCTCCCCAATTCGTTTGTGGATTGAGCCTTCAATTCGAAATTATGGTATAGGGTTTCGTGTTGCCAGGACGCTGTAATTGATGAGACAAGCGCTAACAAGATGAGAATTATGCAAGGGAGATGATTGGGTGATTGATCAGAAAGAGCAAAACCAGGAAGCTGAACAGGGCCAGGTGGCTACGCTGGTGCTGGAGACGGATATGACCTGTCTTCTTACCTTGGATGGTGAGAGTCATGGTGTATTGGAGAGAGATTACCCACGCAGTTTCGTGCTGCCGTTGGGATACCCCCTCATCCATGTTGTGACGCAAGATGGGTTGGTGGGTAAGGAATGGGTTCAGCCACTGTATCGCGAGGAGAGTGTTGCACATGCCATCTTGCTTGCAGAGGATCATGCCAAGGCGCGTGTGAAGCTTGAAGAAGAAATGCAAAAGCCGCTAGGAATAGAGTGTCTGTCGGTGGAGCAGATTAAACAAGAGCAGCAAGAGGCAGCCAAACAGGCTGGGCTCGAACCGGTTTTTCATGATGGGCTGGATTGCCCGGAGATGGTGATTATACCGGCGGGCAGCTACCGCATGGGGGAGGCCTCTGACAGGCATAAGGTCACCATCACCCGCTCTTTCGCCATCAGCAAGTATCCGGTCACCGTGGATGACTGGAGAAGATACGTTGAATCCAAGAGCGTAGTGAAGCAGCAGCCGATGAGCGTTCATTTTGGTGCAGAAGGTGACGGCAGCGAGGTGGTTCCGTACATTGAGCCGGAGGACCCACCACACCGACCATCAAACAATGGATGGATTGGTAACGATATCCCGGTGACCAACGTTAGCTGGTTCGATGCCCAGGATTATGCGCGCTGGCTTACCGTTCAAACCGGCCACACCTATCGCTTACCAACCGAAGCGGAGTGGGAATACGTCTGTCGTGCAGGATCGATAACTGAGTACTATTGGGGTGACGAGATAGGGCACAACAACTGCAACTGCCAGGACAGCGGAAGCAAGTGGAGCTGCAAGCGCGCCTCGCAGGTGGGTAACTTTGTGCCCAACGTTTTTGGTGTGTGTGACATGCTTGGAAATGTGTGGGAGTGGGTAGAGGATCATTGGCACAATAATTATGATGGAGCCCCAGCGGATGAGTCCGCCTGGACTCATGGAGGCGTTCAGCAGGCGCGCGTGGTACGCGGCGGCTCTTGGGATTGTAGTCCCAAGCTCGCACGCTCAGCTAGCCGCGCTCGAGCCATAACGTCAAGCCGGTACGATGACTTTGGCTTTCGTGTTGCCAGCACGCTGGATGAGCCAACCACCTAATCAAGGTGTTCTGGATGCGCGGCAAAAGGTATGTCGGTTATGACCACAGAAGAACAAAGACCGCAGGTTGCCAGACGCGAGGCCACGCTACTGCTCAAGACTGATTTCAGCTGCCGCCTCATGGTGGGCAACGACAATCATGGCGAATTACAAAAAAATATCCCACTGAGCGTTGTCCTCCCATTGGGCGATCACCTCATAAGTGTCGTTACACCAGACGGCCTTTTGGAGAGAGTGTGGACTCAAAATTTAAACTGCGAGGGGCAGTCTGTCTGTTTGATTCGATTGGCAGAGAGTTACGCCGAAATTCAACAGCAGCGTGTAGAGGCAGTAGCTTTGCCGTTAGGCATAGAGTGTCTCTCCGTCGATCAAATACATGCCGAGCAAGTGGTGGCAGCAAGAAGCTCAAATCTCACTGTAACATTTCGTGATGGGCCAGACACTCCAGAGATGGTGATCATACCGGCAGGCAGCTATCGTAGGGGGGAGTACCTTAATAAATATAGAGTTGATATTGCGCGCCATTTTGCGATAGGTAAGCACCCAGTCACGGTGGAAGAGTGGGCGCGCTATGTTGACCAGGGTGGAACCCGCTACACCCCACATAATAACGATTGGAAGGGTGGCAACTTACCGGTGACCAATGTTAGCTGGTCCGATGCTCAGGGTTACATCCAGTGGTTGTCCGAACAAACGAAGCAGGCCTACCGCCTCTTGACCGAGGCGGAATGGGAGTACGCCAGTCGTGCCGGAACGGTGACGGAGTATCACTGGGGTGACGAAGTGGGACACAACAACTGCAACTGTCAGGATAGCGGAAGCGAGTGGAGTCGCCGGTGTGCGTCCCCGGTTGGCAGCTTTGCACCAAACACCTTTGGGTTGCATGACATGCTGGGGAATGTTTGGGAGTGGTTGGAAGATATATGGCACGACAATTACGAGGGAGCCCCGATTGATGGGAGCGCCTGGTTGTCCGGAGGAAACCCATTGGGTCGTGTGATGCGTGGCGGTTCCTGGAGCAGCTTTCCGACGTACGTGCGCTGTGCCCATCGACACGGAAGCGTGCCGGCCATTAGAAACTTTAATTTCGGCTTTCGTCTCGCCAGGACGTTGGCCTAAGGAATAAACTTTTTTCTGTGACAATACCGAGGACATAATGAGTAACAAGCAGTCGATAGATAAGCTAAGTGCGGGTGGCGAGCCCCCCGTCGAGAATTCAGGCCCAGCCAGGCAAGTCGTTCTGCTGTTGGAGTCCGATATGGACTGTTACTTTGCCATGAACGAGGACGACCAGGACTCACTCAGTAAAAATTCGCCCCGCCGGTTTGTTTTGTCGGTCGGAAGTCATCTCATTCAGGTTGCCACTCAGGACGGCCTGATTGAAAAGGAGTGGGTGCAGGTACTGAGTGACGAGAGCACCTCCCACTTTATTTGTTTGGCGGAGGAGCACGCACAGGCCCAAAAAAATATCCTGGAGGGCAGGCAGGAACTGGCTGAGCCGCTGGGCATTGAGTGCTGGCCGACAGAAAAAATTAAGTCGGAACAGACCTCTGTGGCAAACGAAATGAAACTTGCAAATTTTTTTCGTGATGAGATAGACACCCCAGAGATGGTTGTGATACCAGCGGGAAGCTATCGCATGGGCGAGGCATCCGGCAGGCATAAAGTGAGTATTCTTCAGCCGTTTGCGGTAGGAAGGTACCTGGTGACGGTGGCAGAATGGAGACGCTTTGTCCTGTCTGGGGAGACCACGTACGCCCCAGCAGACAATGGCTGGGAGGGCGACAATCTGCCGGTCACCAACATTAACTTTGTGCACGCACAGGCCTACGTGCGTTGGCTATCTAAGCAGACAGGCAAGGGCTATCGTTTGTTATCTGAGGCGGAGTGGGAGTACGCGTGCCGTGCCGGATCGGTGACGGAATACCATTGGGGTGACGAGCTCGGAAAAAATAATTGTAACTGTCAGGACAGCAAGAGCGCGTGGAGTTGTAAGCGCGCCTCGCCAGTGGGCAGTTTCGCCCCCAATGCTTTTGGGCTACATGACATGCTGGGGAACGTCTGGGAGTGGGTGGAAGACGCGTGGCACGACACCTATAAGGGAGCCCCAGCAGACGGCAAGGCCTGGTCATCCGGGGGAGCGATAAGCACCCTCGGCAATCAAGAGTGGCGTGTGCTGCGTGGCGGGTCATGGATTGTCGATCCAAGAGATGCTCGCTCCGCCATTCGCTTCATGAGTGACCAGCTGAGTCGGAACGCCTACACGGGTGTTCGTATTGCCAGAACGTTGCCGTGAGATTGCAGCGTACGCATTAAACATCGTCGTCCTACGTTAATTTTTAGTGTGTGGCTGCCTGTGTGCCGGTCTTAAGTAAAACCATGCGCGATAACGATCAGCTGCCCCACCACACCCAAGCCCCGTCCCCTCAAGCGCGTCGCGCAGCACGCATCGCGTTGCTTGCCCCAATAGACTTTCCTCCCGACTTGCCGGTTGTGTTGCGACGCGAGCAGTTAGCGCAAGCCATCACATCCAATCAGGTGGTAATCGTGTGTGGCGAGACCGGCTCCGGCAAGACTACGCAGCTACCCAAGATATGCTTAAGCCTGGGTCGTGGTGTGCTGGGTGTGATTGCCCACACCCAGCCCCGTCGCGTCGCAGCTCGATCTGTGGCTGTGCGTATAGCACATGAGCTAAAAACAGAGTTGGGTGGAGTGGTGGGCTACAAGGTGCGCTTTAATGACAAGGTGTCGGTTGATACCTGCATCAAGCTGATGACGGATGGCATCTTACTGGCTGAGATTCAGAGTGATCGGCTCCTCAAGAAGTATGACACCATCATCATCGATGAGGCACACGAGCGCAGCCTAAATATAGATTTTTTATTGGGCTATTTTAAGTTGTTGTTGCCTCGTCGACCTGACCTCAGACTAATCATAACCTCCGCCACGCTAAATGCGGAGCACTTCTCTAGGTACTTCAAGGCTGCCCCCGTTATTCTGGTCACGGGCCGAAGTTACCCCATTGAGCTGCGCTATCGCCCACCGCAAGAAAACGCGGATGGCATAGTGGAGAGTATCCAGCAGGCATTGTGCGCCGCTGTTGAGGAGTTGTCGGTCGGCGGTTTACGTGGCGATATTTTAGTATTTTTACCGGGGGAGCGCGAAATTCGTGACGCTGCCGAGGCCTTGCGTAAGCACCACCCTAGCGGCACGGAGATTCTCCCCTTATTTTCACGCCTGTCTGTGGCTGAGCAAGATCGCGTGTTTAAGTCGTCTGGTATGCGCCGAATCGTGCTGGCCACCAATGTTGCGGAGACCTCCCTGACGGTGCCAAACATTGGATACGTCATTGATAGCGGGTTGGCTCGTATTAATCGCTACAGCATACGACAGAAGGTTGAGCAACTGCGTGTGGAAAAAATTTCGCGCACCGCGGCCAATCAGCGTGCCGGGCGCTGTGGTCGGGTGATGAGCGGAGTGTGCGTGCGGCTGTATGATGAGCCAGACTTTGTGGCGCGCACGGAGTATCCCGATGCAGAAATTTTTCGAGTGTCGCTAGCAACAGTTATTTTGCGCATGAGCTTCTTGGGCCTGGGCGAAGTGGAAAAATTTCCTTTTATCGAGCCACCGGGATCGCGTTCAATTGCCGACGGCTATCAATTGCTAATGCAGCTGAATGCCATCAACGAGATTCGACAGTTGACGCCCATGGGGCACGAGCTGGCAAAGCTTCCACTCGATCCAAAGATAGCACGATTGCTGTTGGCAGGTAGGCAGTACCACTGCCTGCGAGAGATCCTCATCATTGCCAGCGCCCTGTCCTTGCCGGACCCGCGTGACCGCCCATCGGAGTGGCGTAAGGCGGCGGATGACGCCCACCAGCCATTTAATGACGAGCGTTCTGATTTTATGTTCTATGTAAACCTGTGGGCTTGGCTCCAGGGGGCGATGGGGCTTGGTAAGTCTAAGCGCTTGTGGGCAAGCGAGTGCCGTGACAGGTTCCTGTCCCCAATTCGGTTGCGCGAGTGGCATGAGCTTCATCAGCAGCTGCGCGTACAGGTTGCCGAGATGGGGATGCGAATGAATGATATTCCGGCTGGTTACGATGAAATACACAAGGCCCTGCTGACCGGCCTTCTGGGCAACGTTGGTTGCAAGAGCGTAGATCGTGAGATTTATTATCAGGGCGCACGCGAAATAAAATTCTTTATCGTTCCTAATTCTGTTCTGACAAAAAAGATCCCCAAGTGGGTTGTGGCAGCTGAGCTAACCGAAACGACAAAACTGTACGCGCGTTGTGTTGCGCAGATTGAACCGGAGTGGCTTGAGGAGGTGGGCGCGCATCTGATCAAGCGCCACTATTTCGATCCACACTGGGAAAAGAAGGCGGCGCAGGTGGTGGCCTTTGAGCGCAGTACGTTGTATGGCCTGATCGTCAATCCGAAAAAGCGTATACATTACGGCCCAATAAATGTCGCTGAATCGCGCACCATATTTATCCGCCAGGCCCTGGTGGCAGGTGAGTTTTATACGTCCGCAACATTCTTCTCGCACAACCAGGAGTTGATAAAAGAAATCGAGGCATTGGAGCACAAGGCGCGCCGACCAGATGTGCTGGTAGACGATGAGCTGATCTTTGCCTTCTACGACAGCCACATTCCGGCACACATACACAACGGAGCGGACTTTGAAGTGTGGCGCAAGGGGGTGGAACGGGAGAGCCCTGCGCTACTGCACCTCCAGCGCACCGATCTGATGCGTCACGAGGCGGCTGGCATCACCACCGATCAATTTCCGCCGCAGCTGGTGATGAGTAATGTTAGCTATGTGCTGACCTATAATTTTGCGCCAGGGAAGAGCGACGACGGAGTCACGCTGACCGTACCGCAAGCCCTTCTTAACCAGGTGTCTCCGTCGCGCTGTGAGTATCTGGTGCCCGCCCTGCTGACGGAGAAGGTGGCGCAACTGATTAAAACGTTGCCACAAAAGCTGCGTCGCCACATGGTTCCGGTGCCTGAGTTCGCGGCGTTATTCTGTCACGACGTGCCGATCTCTGACACGCCGCTGCTACAGGCACTCTCACGCTACATCCGTGAAAAGAGGCAGCTCGATGTCTCGGTGGATATGTTTCGACTGGAGCAGCTCCCGGCCCACCTAATCATGAGCTTTTATGTGGTGAACGAGCACGGTCGGTGTTTGGGGGTCTCGCGTAACTTTCCTCAGCTACGTGCCGAGCTTGCGTGTCAGTCTGAGCCAACCAGTGTGGGCGGCGTAACCGCGAGTCAGGATGAAACGTCGTTTAAAGATTGGGGCATGGGTGAGTTGAAAGAGACGGCAGAGATGTTCCGTGCCGGGCAAGTGGTGACGGTTTTTAATGCGCTGGTGGATGGGGGTGAGGGCGTGTCTTTACGAACATTCGACACACGCGACGAGGCGCTGTCGGCACATCGCGTGGGATTGCGCCGCTTATTTATGCTGGCACTCAAGGAGCAGGTTAAGTTTTTGGAAAAGAATCTTGACTTGCAGGCCATGGCGATGCAGTTCTTGCCGCTTGGTACCGCACAAGAGCTTGGGCATCAAATTTTATCCGCAGCCCTCGATCGTAGTTGTTTGAGTGAGCCCTGGCCAAAAAATGACATGGAGTTCGGCGCGCGTTGCAAGGAGGCAAAGGGCCGTCTAACTCTAGTGGCGCAGGAGATCAGGCGCCTGGTGGGCGTAATACTGAACGAGCACCAGCTCATTCAGAAAAAACTACAAGCCGCTAAATCACATGAGCGAGCATTTCTGGATATGCGCACGCAGTGTGAGTGGCTGCTAAACAAGGGTTTTATTTTACGGCTTCCGTACGAGCGGATACAGCACCTCCCTCGCTACCTCAGGGCCGTCGGCACACGGCTTGAAAAGATAGAGGTCGACGCGATACGCGATGCACGACAATTTACGCAAATACAGTCCCTGCAACAAGCCTGGCAGCGAAAGCTGGACACCCAGAAGGGTAATGTGGATCCGCGTCTGGAGGAGTTTGGTTGGCTACTGCAGGAGCTACGGGTGTCTTTATTCGCCCAGGAATTAAAGACGCCAGTGATTGTGTCCACTAAGCGACTGGAGAAGTTGTGGAGCGCTATGTAGTTGCTCTGCGCCTGCGCCATCTTGGTTTGGCGAGCATGGGCTACTCGTCAGGTATAATCTATTCTGGCCTTGGGCTGACGCTGGGTGTGTGACTCGTATATTCGATAGGGGTGGGCAAAGATGGGTGCGCCAGAAAAGCTCGGCTTGATTTTAACTGGCGGCGGCGCACGTGTTGCCTACCAGGTCGGCGTGCTAAAGGCCATCGCTGAGTTTTTTCCACAGTGCACACGCAACCCCTTTCCTGTCATCTGTGGGACCTCGTCTGGATCACTCAATGCGGCTGCTCTCGCCGTGCACTCACCCTCGCTACACAGGGGGGTGCGATACCTCCTCGAGGTGTGGACACAGTCTCACGCCAATCTGGTTTACAGAACTGACTTCGTGGGTGTGCTTAAGAAGTCGATGCAGTGGATACTGGGTTTGATTTTAAGTAGCATAGGTATCAATAAACTCAAGAAGATAGCCTTGCTGGACAACACGCCCATGGCAGGCCTATTGAAGGCAGTCCTTCCGTATGAAAAGATTCAAAAAAATATTGACGCAGGAAATCTCCACGCACTAAGCATCACGGCCTTGGCCTACGGCTCCGGTTGCTCGGTAACGTTCTACCAGGGTGCGAAGAGTGTCGTCCCGTGGACGCGTGCGCGTCGTGTCGGCATTCCCACAAGGATTGCAGCCGAGCACCTGCTGGCGTCTTCAGCTATCCCATTAATCTTTCCAGCTGTGTTTATTGACCACGAATACTTTGGTGACGGCTCGATGCGCCAGGTTGCCCCTATCAGTGCCGCCTTGCACTTGGGCGCCACTCGTCTTCTGATTATCGGCTTTGGGCAGGGTCAAACGAGACAACTTAGCCCCGCCGACATAGTCAGTTACCCCTCGCTGGCGCAAATATTTGGCCATGTCATGGACAGTATTTTCTTGGATGGCATGGCGGTCGACTTGGAGCGTCTGCAGCGTGTTAACCGTACAATTGAAATGCTGGCGGAGGACTCTCGGCAGAAAATAAATATGCGACACATTGATGTTTTGGTGATTGAGCCAAGCCAGTCTATCGAGGAGATTGCCCAGAGGCATGTGATGTCACTGCCATGGACTATTCGTTTTTTATTGAGGGGGATGGGTGTAATGCGTCGCAGCGGAGCGAACTTGGCGAGCTACCTACTCTTTGAGAAGAGCTTTTGTTGCGAGATGATCGAGCTTGGATACCAAGATGCGCTGAAAAAAAGGCAGGAGATCTATGCTTTTATTAATCAGCGTGATGAAGCATCGCAAGGATGCTCACAATGAAAGCCATGAGTACGGGTGAATTGTTCCGATAGCCATGAAACCGCTAACCTTCGTTTTACTGCGCCTGCTGGCGGACGGAAAATTTCATTCGGGGGAGACGCTGGCGAGGAGCTTGGGCGTGTCGCGCGCCAGCGTGAACAACGCCTTGCATGACGTGGGTGACTATGGCCTAGCTTTGCGCGGTGTCTCGGGCCGAGGTTACTGCCTGAGCAACCCGCCACAGTGGCTGGACGCCGAAATCATCGCTCACCACCTGGGTAAGATGGTGGGGAAACTCGATGTCGAGATCTTAGACAGTCTACCCTCTAGTAACACCACGCTATTAAAGCTTGCCGGGCAAGGTGTGGCCAGCGGCAAGGTGTTGGCGGTGGAGCTGCAAAGCGAAGGGCGCGGACGAATGGGACGACCATGGCACTCCGGTCTGGGTAACGCGCTTACGTTTTCGTTGCTGTGGCGTTACGAGATGGGTGTGTCGGCACTGTCCGGCCTAAGTCTCGCGGTGGGGGTGGCGCTGGTCCGCTCGCTTCGTGCACTTAGCATGAGAGAGGTACGGATAAAGTGGCCGAACGACCTGCTGGATGGTGATCGCGGTAAGCTGGCCGGTACCCTAATAGAGGCCCAAGGCGACATGCTAGGGCCGAGCGCTGTGGTGATTGGCGTTGGCCTCAATCTAAGCATGCCGGCACATCTGCTATCGAGGATTGATCAGCCGGTGTCGAGTTTGGCGACGATGGTGGCTGACACGCCTGGGGCTGCTGTGCCTGAAAGAAATTACGTGCTTGCGATAATCCTGCGTGAGCTGCAGGCGGTCCTCAGCGGGTTCGCCCGCGATGGATTTTCGGTTTTGCGTGAGGAATGGGAGGGCTACCATGCTTTTCATGATCAGACGGTACAACTATGCTTACCAGACGGTACGGTCGAGCTCGGGATTGCACGAGGTGTGACCGAAAGCGGTGCACTTATGCTAGAGACGGCAGGCGGAATGAAAAAATTTAATGTTGGGGAGATTGGTGTGCGCGCGATATGAGAATACTTCTGATCGATGCCGGCAACAGTCGTGTCAAGTGGGCTATGGTCGAGGGCGAAACATGGCTACGAGAGGGCACACTTTTACACAGGGATATGCCGACCTTGGGAGCGGAATTCTCTGGACTGCCATCGCCGGACAGGATTCTGGTGTCCAATGTGGCTGGTGATGTCATGGCCCAGTTGCTTGGCGCAGCCTGTGCCATTTGGCGCTGCCAGGTAGAGTTTATTGTGGCAAGGGTGGCGGAGTGTGGCGTGCGTAACCTGTACGAATGTCCCGCACAGCTTGGCTGTGACCGCTGGGCTGCACTCATTGCGGCCTGGGACCGGGTGCGCGCCCCCTGCCTGGTGGTCAACTGTGGCACCGCCACCACGATAGACACTCTGTCCTTGACGGGCGAATTCTTGGGTGGACTCATTCTGCCGGGTCTCGGTATGCTGGAGGTCAGTCTGACTGCGGGTGCCGCGCAACTGGGTCAGATTGAGGGAGGCGTCTGGCATCGCTTTCCGCGTAACACGGCCGACGCCATCTTGAGCGGCGCAATTCAGGCGACCGTAGGTGCCGTTCGTTTACAATTTGAGGCTATGGCGCAGGCAGGTGATTGCCACTGTGTGCTAAGCGGTGGCGGAGCGGACAGCTTGCAGTCGTACCTTGAGCTTCCGGTGATACGGGTGGATAATCTGGTGCTGCGTGGGCTGCAGATTATCGGAAGTCAAAAGATTGCCTGAGGTCAGAATGTTAACGGTGGCCTATTTTTTGGATTGGGTGTCGTCTTGAGTAAGAATATTGAAAATAAAAATGGGATAGCGATGATGTGGTTGTGTGGGCTGCTACTGCTGGCGAACGTTATATTTTTTGTTTTTGCGCAGCGGGACGGGGTGTCCGCCGATGAAAAAAAACACTCTAAGCGTCAGCCGTCATTAAATCCAGAAAAAATTAAACTACTTGTAGCGCCCTCGGCATCGTCCGGGGTATCGCCGGTATCATCAGAGCCTGCGCGCACACAACGCTGAGGCCCGCTTCTTGGTGGGCTTTGAATGGCCTAATGGCGTCACACTGGCGTCACCATAATTGACAAGCGGTGATTAAATCTGGAAAATATCAGGTCGTTCGTGGAGATTGGAATCGCCTTTGTTGTGGCGATCGTCAAGGAACCCGGTGATATAGCTCAGATGGTTAGAGCGCAGCACTCATAACGCTGAGGTCGGTGGTTCAACTCCACCTATCACCACCAAATTACAGTATCTAGTGGCGCCAAGAGGCCAAACAAACCCATGGAGTTAGCTCTCTATGGGTTTTTTGTTGTGAGCAGACAAGAGACTACTTCTGGCTATGCTATATTTGTGCGGCCGTGTAAATTTTGGCGGGGCCCGCTGGGGGTGGTTAGGTGAATAAAATTGAGGCCGCAATGAGGCTCTGGATGCGTGGCATGGGCGGGATTTTGTGTGTCGCCGTGGCATTGTTGCAAGGGTGTGGCGGAGAGGCCTCGTCTCTTGGAGCGAGGCACAAGCCATCCGGTTTTAATGCTAACTTCAGCGGTGATGGGCTGGCGTTTCAAGATTACGTGACCCAGAGTCGCGCCATGATTGAAAAAATAGTGTCCGAGGATGGTGTCGCAAGGTCAGGGAGGATTGTTGACGGCAATGCCCCATTCGAGCTGAGGCCGGCAGGTGATTGCCAAAGTGGTCGTGACAAGCCATATCGACGAGGCGTTCTATTAACTCACGGCCTAAGTGACGCGCCTTACTCTATGCATGCGCTGGCCTCATTTTTTCAAAAAAATTGTTTTCTTGTCATGGCGATACTTTTGCCCGGGCATGGTACTCAGCCGGGAGATTTGCTGGAGGTGACTTGGCGAGAGTGGGCGAGAGCAGAGGCCTATGGCACCGACCAACTTGCCGCTGAGGTTGACGAGGTTTATTTGGCGGGGTTTTCTGCGGGTGGAGCACTGAGTCTCTACCAGTCACTGAAGGATGATCGAGTGCGTGGGCTATTTTTGTTTGCCCCCGCGCTAGAGATTACTTCGATGGCCGCTTGGGCGAACGTGCATAAAATTTATAGCTGGCTAATACCCTCAGAAAGGTGGGTCAGCATCATGCCGGATAGTGCCGCCTACCGGTATGAGTCGTTCCCAAAGAATGCTGTCGCCCAAGTGCACTCGCTGATCAAGGAAGTGCGGCGCGGGCTGCATGGACGCACGCTTGACATCCCTATCTTCACCGTGACCAGTCAGGAGGACAGCACCGTCCACACTTCGGCAACCTTGGACTTTATGGCACATGCACGTCACGCATCAAACAAGATGTTGCTCTATACTGTGAGCACAAATAGCGTTCCTCAAGGCTTTAGGGCTGGTAGCCTTGAGCTGGTGAGTAGCGTAATTCCTGGGCGCAGGATACTGAGCTCCGCACACACCGCTATTACGCTACCGCTAGATGACGCCTACTATGGCGTGAGCGGGAAGTACGGAAACTGCACACACTATTATCCGAATAACCCAAAAAAGTATGCTGACTGCAGCGAAGGTCGGGGGGTGTATTTTTATGGCGAGCTGACCAACAAGAATCTCCAGGCCGGTACGCTACGTCGACTAATGGTCAACCCACATTACTCGGCTCTTGAGGATTCTATGAAGAACTTTATTGATGGCCTGCCGTGACGGCCCCCATAGATAACAATGATGAGTCATGAGTTTGAGTTGATCCGCAATTTCTTTACGCGTGCCACGCCTGGTGCGGTGCTGGGTGTGGGCGATGACGCGGCACTACTGCAGGTTGGTGGTGATGTGAATCTGGCGGTGTCGACCGACATGCTGGTGAGCGGGGTGCACTTCTTCTCGGACACCGATCCTTTCTTTATTGGACACAAGGCTATTGCGGTGAACCTATCCGATATGGCGGCGATGGGAGCTTGTCCGCGCTGGGCGACTTTGGCCTTGTCGCTACCAGAGGCTGATGAGGTGTGGCTGAAAAAATTCAGTTCTGGATTGTTTGCTCTGGCAGATGAGCACCAGGTTGAGCTGGTTGGCGGTGATACCACGCGCGGACCTCTTAATGTGTGTATCACCATCATGGGTGAGGTGCCTCGCGGTACAGCACTCCGACGTACTGGCGCACAGGTGGGTGACGATGTGTGGGTGTCCGGCCTGCTGGGCGATGCCGCCCTGGCTTTGGCGCACGTGCAAGGAAGCTTACAGCTGGCGACGCAGGACCTCGAAGGTTGCATGGCCGCGCTGCAGCAACCGGTACCACGTGTCGCACTTGGACTCGCACTTCGTGACCTGGCGAGCAGCGCGATAGATGTCTCGGACGGCTTGCTGGCAGACCTGGGGCACATACTGGAGTCCTCTCGTGTGGGCGCCAGTATTTTATTTTCCGCTCTGCCGTGTTCGCGCGCACTCAAATTGCACCTCGGGAAGCCAATCGGGAAACGGTGCCTGCTGGCCGGAGGTGATGATTACGAGTTATGCTTTACCGTGTCAGAAATACATCGTACCAAGATAGATAAAATTTCCTCTGACCTCGGTTTGCCACTGACACGCGTTGGTGTCATTACGAAAGGTGCGCAGTGCGTGGTTCTTGCCGCGGACGGGGGGATAATTGATACACAGGATTCAGGTTATGACCACTTCCGCTAAGCTGTACGTAAAGCCCTCGTGGCAATTTATCTGCAGCCATCCGGCACACTTTATTGCATTTGGTTTTGGTAGTGGCCTATCCCCCGTGGCTCCTGGCACCGTGGGCACTCTGGTTGCATTCCCCGTGTACTGGAGTCTTGCGGGACGCCTAAATGAAATCTTGTTTATGGGGATGGTGGCCTTCATTTTTGCGGTGGGCGTGTGGGCATGCGGTAGGACCGGAAAGGCACTTGGCGTGGCAGACCACGGTGGAATGGTCTGGGACGAGATCACGGCCTTCCTGCTCGTGTTGTTCTTTACGCCAGAGGGATTGCTTTGGCAACTGCTGGCATTTTTGCTTTTTAGGTTCTTCGATATCGTTAAGCCCCCACCCATTCGTTATTTTGATAGGACATGGCACGGTGGATTTGGGGTGATGTTCGATGACATCCTTGCGGCCGGGTATGCGATTCTCGGCCTGACGTTGATGAAGATCGCACTACAGTAACGCCCCAAGCATCTACAGGGTAATCGTTTCCCAGTGGCACCCCTCTTCGTCACAGCGTAAGGCGTTCCCCGTGGTATGCCAATCCCCCAGTACCCAACGCTCACAACTATGCCCGTCCACCGTGTGAAGGTGGCGATTGAGTCGGTGGGTGTGACCGTGAATGATATTGGGGTAGGCGTGCCTACGGAGCAGGTCCGCCACGGCGTTGAGGTTGACGTCCATGATGTCCTTGTCCTTGAGGCTCTTCTCTTGCTCGCTGCGCGCGCGTAGCTTGATGATGAAGGCCTTGCGCTCCGCCAAGGACTGAGACAGGAAATCCTGCTGCCACACCGGGTCGTGCACCTGTGCGCGATAATTTTGATAGGCAACGTCGTCGGTGCACAAAGTGTCGCCGTGAGTCAGTAGCGTCTGTGTGCCGTGCAGGTTGATTAGTGTAGGGTCGCTGATGAGTGTTGCGCCACTCAGCTTGGCGAGCTCCTGGCCCATAAGCAGGTCACGGTTGCCGTGCATGATGCTGATGCGGGTGCCTGTGAGGGAGAGGGCGTGCAGGGCGCCTATGATTTGACAATGAAATGGATCGGCGGTGTCGTCATCGCCAGCCCAGTACTCGAATAGGTCGCCAAGGATATAGAGGTCATCCGCCCCGGGTGCGATGCTCTGCATAAAGTGCAAGAAACCACGCATGCTGTGCGGGTCCTCTGTACAGAGGTGCAGATCAGAAATAAATAAACTGTGGCTCACGGGATATATGGGACCAACAAGTGTATAAAAATTTTTTGGCGCACCAATTCTTGTTGGTTACTGGACGACCTCGGCCTTGATGAGGACGATATCTTCCAGTGGCACATCGTCGTGTCCAGAGCGGCTGCCCGTCTTGGTCTTGCGGATGGCATCCAAAACCTCCGTCCCTGAGGCTACCTTGCCAAACACACAGTATCCGTAATCCTGTCCGGTCGGCGCGGTGTGGTTTAGAAAGCCATTGTCTTTGATGTTAATAAAAAACTGCGCCGTGGCGGAGTGTGGATCGGATGTGCGCGCCATGGCGATCGTGTACTTGTCGTTGGTTAGACCGTTGGCCGCCTCGTTCTTGATCGGGGCTCGGGTCGACTTCTCTTTCATGCCCAGCTCGAAACCGCCACCTTGTATCATGAAATTGTCGATTACCCTATGAAACAAGGTGTTGTTGTAGAACCCACTGTTGACGTACTCGAGGAAGTTTTTGACTGTGATTGGCGCCTTTTCGGCATCCAGATCGAGTGTGATGTCGCCATGATTTGTATGTAGCCTGACCATGCTATGTCCTCCTTTTTGTGGGTGTTGTTGAGAGAGCGGGGTGGCCTGTGCCGTGCACAGCATTAGACCACTAAGCAGTGCGGTGGCCAATATTTCTTGGAGCTTCATGATACGGTTTCCTTGTAAGGTTTTAACGGTTGCGATAATAACTAAATGTCCTCAGCTTTTTTAAGAACAACCTCCTCTAGCGGCACGTTGTCCAGGCCGTAGCGACGGCCGACCGCCACCTTGCTGATCGCGTCTACAACCTCTGTGCCTGCCACCACCCTACCGAAAACACAGTAACCAAAGCCTTTGCTGTCGGGCGCGGTGTGGTTGAGGGAATTATTGTCCTTGAGGTTGATGAAGAACTGGGACGTGGCGGAGTGGGGCGCGGATGAGCGCGCCATGGAGATGGTGTACTTGTCGTTCTTGAGGCCGTTGGCGGCCTCATTTTTAATGGGTGGGTTGGGGGACTTGAGCGCCATTTTTGTGATGCTGCTCATCGAGACCGTCCCAAGCGAGTAGTTGTATCCGCCGGCCTGGATGACAAAGCCGTCGGCCACGCGATGAAACAGCGTCTTGTAGTAGAAGCCGCTGTTAACGTACTCAAGGAAATTCTTGACCGTGATCGGAGCCTTTTCGGCGTCCAGCTCCAGGGTAATGATTCCGTAGTTGGTGTGTAGTTTGACCATTTTAAGTATTCCGTGTGTTGTGAGGGCTGGGTGGCGCTTACTTGACTGCGCGCGCTTCCTCCTTGGTGGGCGGGAAGGGCTGCATCGAGCCGACGTTGGTGGCCTTGGTCTTGCCCTTGTGCAGCAGGTCATTGATTAACGTAAGCTTGGCTTGGGCGGTGGTATTTTTTTTGTCCAGCTGAAGCGTGCGCTCGTAGGCCTGACTTGCCAGTTGAGCATAAATGTCGCCTATATTTTCTTGTGCGGTTGGATAGTCTGGGTGGTTTCGGATGGCCGTTTTGAGGGCAACCTCTGCCTTGTCGTACTGACCCAGACCTGCGTAAAGAACGGCGAGATTATTGTAGGGCTCCGGCATTTCTGGAAAGTCTTCGGTCAGCGATAAAAATATGGCGATGGCGTCGCCTGTCTTTTTTTGTACGGTCAGGATGAGCCCCTTAAGGAACCGTGCCTGTGGACTATTGGGCGTGCCGGCGAGGTAGGCGTCAACCCGCTGTAGTGCCGGTTCGTACTGGCTTTGTTTAAAGAGTTTATTGATGTCCTGTATCTCGTCTGCCACTGCATGGGGCCCCAGGAATAGTAGCAGCATGCCAACGCACAGGGCGGCCAACGGCCCAAGACGAGTCGACGTGCTAGTGGTGCAACATTTCCTAGAAATCATTTTTTGATCAACATGCAAGATTTATTTGTCCGCTCGTGAGCGTATGGATGGGTGTGATTGTGTGTGTTGCCACCCATCGCGCCGGGCTGACTTGCTGGGTCACCACTCTTGGGTTTTTAAAAATTTTAGAATGCGTGACACGCTCAGGCGCTCTGAATTCTATCAAATTTTGACTATTTTTTTGTAGTTTATTCCATTGCTGGGCGGAGACACTCGTGTTACATCTCTCTGGGCGGCGGAATTTTCGGGTAAAATCATGGCCATCGTCTTGATATAGAGCCACTACAATAATGAGCAGCAGCCCACAGGCGCACGCCCCCCATTTTATTCGTAATATCGTTGAGTCGGACTTGGCGAGTGGCAAGCACGCGGAGATTATTACCCGCTTTCCTCCGGAGCCGAATGGGTACCTGCATGTTGGGCACGCTAAATCCATCTGCCTGAACTTTGGTTTGGCGTCTGACTATCAGGGACGCTGCAACCTGCGTTTTGATGACACCAACCCAGAAAAAGAAAGCGAGGAGTACGCGCGAGCTATCCAGGAGGACGTTCGGTGGCTGGGCTTTCAGTGGAACGGGGAAGTGCGGTGGGCGTCCGATTACTTTGAGCAGCTCTATGGATATGCCGTCGATCTAATTAAAAAAGGCGTCGCCTATGTGGATGACCTGGGTGCCGAAGAGATGCGCGAGTATCGTGGCACGCTGACCCATGCCGGCAAGCTCAGCCCATACCGTGAGCGCTCTGTGGACGACAACCTCGACCTCTTCCAGCGTATGCGTGCGGGCGAGTTTGTCGATGGGGCGAAGGTGCTCCGTGCCAAGATAGACATGAGTTCGGGCAACATGAACCTGCGCGACCCGACAATCTATCGCATTCGTCGTGCGCACCACATTCGTACGGGCGATGCCTGGTGTATCTACCCAATGTATGACTACACGCACGCCATCTCTGATGCGCTGGAAGAAATTACTCACTCGCTGTGCACGCTGGAGTTTGAGGACCACCGACCCCTATACGATTGGGTGCTGGATCAGCTGGCCCTGCGGTCGCACCCTCGACAGATTGAGTTCTCGCGCTTGGAGTTACGCTACACCATAACCAGCAAGCGCAAGCTGCTCCAGTTGGTTAGCGAGCGACACGTCTCTGGCTGGGACGACCCACGCATGCCAACCATCATAGGGATGCGCAGGCGGGGTTACACCCCTCAAGGCATCCGAGAGTTTACTCGTAGGATCGGCATCTCCAAGAGCGAGAACGTGGTCGACATGGCTGTGCTTGAGGCCTGTATTCGTGAGGACCTGGAGGCACGCGCGCCGCGTGTGATGGGTGTGCTGAGGCCGCTCAAGGTGACCGTCAGCAACTTTGTGACTGGCGAGAGTCAGTCCCGCGAGGCGGGATTCCATCCTGAGCACCCCGAGTTCGGTAGTCGTGTGGTGCCCTTTAGTCGAGAACTGTGGATTGAGGGCGACGACTTTTCTGAGAACCCCCCCGCCGGCTGGCAGCGTTTGACACTGGGTGGCGAGGTGCGCTTGCGCTATAGCTACGTGATGCGCTGCGATGAGGTCGTAAAGGACGCCGTTGGAAACATTACGGAGCTGCGCTGTTCTATCGATCCGGACACGCTAGGAAAGAATCCCGTGGGACGCAAGGTGAAGGGCGTGATCCACTGGCTGTCTACCGAGCACGCGGTGCCGGCAGAGGTTCGTCTGTACGATCGCCTGTTTACGGTGCCCGAGCCAGACAGCGATAAGGCGCGCGATTTTTGTGAGTTTATTAACCCGGCGTCACTGACCACGGTGCGTGGCTGGGTTGAGCCCGTTGTGGGCAGCGCAGCACCGGAAACACACTACCAGTTTGAGCGCCTCGGTTACTTTTGTACGGACCGGCACGAGCATAAGCCTGGCGGCAAGATCGTGTTCAATCGCACCGTAACCTTAAAGGACTTGTGGACCAAGGACCATGGCGCGTCCTAGGGGTTTCTAATGCTGAAAATTTACAACACCCTCACCCGCGATAAACAAAATTTTGTTCCGATTGAGCCCGGCAAGGCGCGCATGTATGTGTGCGGCATGACGGTGTACGACTACTGTCACCTTGGCCACGCGCGCGTAATGGTGGTGTTTGATATGGTGTACCGCTGGCTCATGGAGGGAGGGCTGGACGTGACCTACGTGCGCAACATTACCGATATCGACGACAAGATTATCAAGCGTGCGGCCGAGAATGGTGAGCCCATCGGCGCACTGACGCAGCGCTTTATTGACGCGATGCACGAGGACGAGCGTGCGCTGGGTATTCTGCCCCCGAGCCTTGAACCGAGGGCGACTCAAAATATACCGCAGATTTTAAACATGATTGCCACGCTGGAGGCTAATGGGCTGGCCTACAGGGCTTCTGACGGGGATATCAATTATGCGGTGCGCAAGTTTGTGGGCTACGGCAAGCTGTCCGGTAAGACGCTCGATGATCTACGCGCTGGGGAGCGTGTGGACGTGAACAGCAGCAAGCTGGATCCGCTCGACTTTGTGCTGTGGAAGCACGCAAAGCATAACGAGCCAGACGAGGTCAGGTGGGACTCTCCCTGGGGAGCGGGGAGGCCTGGCTGGCATATCGAATGCTCGGCAATGGCCCAGCAAACGCTGGGCAAGCACTTTGATATTCACGGTGGCGGCGCAGACCTGCAGTTCCCTCACCACGAGAACGAGATCGCGCAAAGCGAGGGTGCGCAACAGTGCAGGCACGTGAATGTCTGGATGCATAACGGCTTTGTGCGCGTAGACAACGAGAAGATGTCCAAAAGCCTCGGCAATTTTTTTACCATCCGTGAGGTGCTGCGTGCATACGATGCGGAGGTGGTGCGATTTTTTATTCTACGCGCGCACTACCGCAGTCAGTTGAATTATTCCGACACACACCTGAATGACGCCAAGCAGTCGCTGGCTCGTCTGTACACGGCGCTGGGCAGCGTTGCTGCACCCGTCGAGGCTGGCCCAGTTGACTGGGATGAACCACACGCGCAGCGCTTTAGGGCGGCGATGAATGATGACCTTAATACGCCAGAGGCAATGGCCGTGCTGTTTGATTTGGCGAACGAAGTGAACCGTAGCCGGTCTATGGAAATCGCCGGTGTGCTGAAGGCTCTGGGTAAGGTGCTGGGCCTGTTGCAGTGGGATCCGGATGCCTACCTGAAGGGCCGACATCTTGACGCGAGTGTCCAGTCGGGCGTTGCGGGCGGAGGTCATATGGAGTTCACTCCGCCGGGGATGGAGAAGAGCGTCCAGACCCTGATCACCGAACGCGCTGCTGCCAAGCACAATAAAAATTTTGTTGAGTCAGACCGTATCCGACGCGAGCTCCTAGAGGCTGGCATTGTGTTAGAGGATGGCGCGTCGGGCACGACCTGGCGACGTGCCTAATGGATCAGGCTGGTCGCCCCTTTTCACTTGCGTGACGGTGGGGTGGGTGCTACAGTCAGAAGGTTAATACATTTTAAGGATGCAACTATGTCATGCCACCCTACCAATTTTCAAGGTTCCGTCGTCGATGCTATCAAGGAGGCAATCGAGGGACGCATTGCCAACTCACAGGCCGTGGTTAGCGGTGGCGGCGGGCACTTTAGTATCGACGTGACTTCACCCATGTTCGCCGGCAAGGGCATGCTTGAGAGTCAGCGGATGGTGTACGGCGCCATCACCCACCTTATGGCGGGAGATGCGGCACCCGTCCATGCCGTGGACAGCCTAAAAACCAGGACGCCGCCTGCGTCTTAAGTTGCGACCGACCCTCCAGCAACTGACCGCTTAATGCGTTATAATACGATTGTTAATCAATTGGTTGTAAGTGTTTATCGATGAGCTTGGCCACCAGGGCGTCCCTGACGGGCACACAATACGATCCCGCACTGAGCATCCAAAGCCAGTGTTTTAATATCGCATCTTTAGTTTAAACCCCATTTTTAAATAAATTTTCGCTGCGCTCTTGAAATAAGAGGGCTTTGCCCTCATCATTAGCAGTCTGTGGCGATGAGTGCTAATTTGTGCTCGCTAGAGACGCCATAATTTTGTTAATTGTTTGTTTAAGGAGAAGAAAAAATGCTGGTCCGTCCTTTGCATGACCGTGTCGTTATTAAGCGCATGGAAGAAGAACGCAAGACTGCCTCTGGGATTGTTATCCCCGATGCGGCTACAGAAAAGCCTGATCAAGGCGTGGTTGTCGCTGTGGGTCCAGGTAAGCATAGTGATGACGGCAAACTAATCTCGATGTCTGTGAAGGTGGGCGACAAGGTCTTGTTCGGTAAGCACGCTCGTCAGACCTTTAAGATCGAAGGCCAGGAGTACGTGACGATGCACGAAGAGGAAATTATTGGCGTCATTGAGGCTTAAGCCAGGTACGCGGTCTGCCCTGCCCTGTGGTGGGATCAGATGACCTTCAGTCCAGACTGAAGCGAAGCAACTAAATAACTTTAGGAGAAGAAACATGGCAGCAAAAGACGTAAAATTTCATGATGCCGCACGCAGCAAGATGGTGGCGGGCGTTAATATCTTGGCCAACGCGGTCAAGGTAACCTTGGGCCCAAAGGGTCGCAATGTGGTTTTGGAGCGCTCTTACGGTGCGCCCACCATTACCAAGGACGGCGTATCCGTGGCCAAAGAGATCGAGCTGAAAGACAAGTTTGAGAATATGGGCGCGCAGATGGTTAAAGAGGTTGCCTCAAAAACTTCTGATGTTGCGGGTGACGGCACGACCACTGCAACCGTCTTGGCGCAGTCGATCGTACTGGAGGGCATGAAGTTTGTGGCCGCCGGCATGAACCCGATGGACCTGAAGCGCGGCATAGACAAGGCGGTACTGACCGTTGCGACCGAGCTGAAGAAGCTGTCCAAGCCATGCACCACCTCCACCGAGATCGCCCAAGTTGGATCGATATCAGCGAACTCGGACTCCAACATCGGCAAGATTATTGCTGATGCGATGGAGAAGGTTGGCAAGGAAGGCGTCATTACCGTTGAGGATGGCAAGTCACTCGACAATGAGCTTGAGTTGGTTGAGGGTATGCAGTTCGACCGTGGCTACCTGTCACCCTACTTCATCAACGACCAAGAGAAGCAGAACGTGGTGATGGAGAACCCCTACATCCTACTACACGACAAAAAAATATCTAACATCCGTGACCTCTTGCCGTTGCTAGAGCAAGTTGCTAAGGCGGGTCGTCCGATGCTGATCATCGCCGAGGATGTAGACGGCGAGGCGCTGGCTACCCTAGTGGTAAACAACATTCGCGGGATCCTGAAGACGGTTGCGGTTAAGGCCCCAGGCTTTGGCAGCAGACGCCAATCCATGCTGGAAGACATCGCTATCCTGACTGGCGGCACGGTCATCGCCGAAGAGGTTGGTCTGTCATTGGAAAAGGCGACCCTGGCGGACTTGGGTCAAGCAAAACGTATCGAGGTGAACAAAGAGAACACCATCCTGATCGATGGCGCGGGTAACGAAGAGGCGATCCAGGGCCGTATTTCTCAAATCTCTAAGCAGTTTGAAGAGGCAACCAGCGACTACGACAAAGAGAAGCTCGTAGAGCGCAAGGCCAAGTTGGCTGGTGGTGTGGCGGTGATCAAGGTTGGCGCTGCGACCGAGGTCGAGATGAAGGAGAAGAAGGCGCGCGTGGAGGATGCTTTGCATGCAACCCGTGCGGCAGTAGAAGAAGGTATCGTTCCTGGCGGCGGTGTTGCCTTGCTGCGTGCCAAGGCGGTAGTAGCAGGTCTAAAGGGAGACAATGACGACCAAAATGCGGGTATTACCATTGTGTTGCGTGCCATGGAGTCACCCCTCCGTTGCATCGTCGACAATGCTGGTGATGAGCCTTCTGTGGTGGTCAACAAGGTCCTTGAAGGTAAGGGTAACTACGGCTACAACGCCGCAAGTGGCGAGTACGGTGATATGTTGGCGATGGGCGTGGTTGACCCTACCAAGGTTACTCGTATCGCCTTGCAAAATGCCGCATCTATTGCCGGCCTGATGTTGACTACGGGTTGCATGGTGTCCGAGCTGCACGAGGACAAGCCCGCAGTTGATATGGGTGGTGGCGGCGGTGGTATGGGTGGTATGGGTGGCATGGGTGGTATGGGTGGCATGATGTAATTGCTGCGACCAGGCTGCTGCTTGATCTAACGGACCCCACCTTGAGTGGGGTCCGTTTTTTGTGCTATCAATACTGTCGCTCACTTGGGGTTTATGTCATTCAGAGGTTTATTAAATTACCTTTTGTCGTTATAATGCGAGCCTTCGCGTAGGCCTGGTAGCTCAGTTGGTAGAGCAGTGGATTGAAGATCCTCGTGTCGGTGGTTCGATTCCGCCCCGGGCCACCACTTTTCAAAGTCAACTGCTCTCGGTTGGCTTTGTCATTTCTGGCTTTCCCCCGCGCCACGCGGGGCGTGGGCCAAATCTGCGTGTGCCACCTCGTCCGTGGCATGCCTAAATTCTCCCCGTTTCCGCCTCATTTCGATTCTGTTTTGCTCTCTGTTCTCAAATAAAAGTGCAGAACGCCCCTCAGTTGGCACACGCAGAACGCCTTTGCTGTCGGGCACTTACACGTGTGTCGAGAAGATGCAGTTTTCCACATGGAGTGGTCGCCAGCCGCGTTCAATGACTGACTGCCAAGGCTCAACCCTTGGGCGCGATGAACTCAAACAGCCTGCGCTGCGCGTCCCAATCCAGCGGCACCTCGGTCTGCCGACCACGCATCGCGTGCAAATTCAGATGGCGTGGCTGACGGCCTTCAAGGATCGCCCGGATGATGTCAGGGGCCAGTCGGGTCATCCTGAGCACCTCGCTGACCCAGCCGGGATCCAGTTTGAAGCGGCGCGCCAACTCGCTGGCGTTGGCCATCTCGCCGATGTCGATGACCTTCTGCCAGTAGAACGCCTTGCCCAGGGTGCGGATCAAGGGCAGATCGAACGAGGACGTCACTTTCTCGGATACCGCGCCCACCGGGGGCACGATCAGTTTGCTGCTGTGGCGGCGCTTGATCGCCAGCGGTACGAAGGTCACCGACCGACCGCCCATCTCAAATTGACGCGGTTTTCCGGACGCCGTGACCACCACGCGGCGCGCTGCCGGTGTTTCACGAGTTGGCTTGTTGGGGGAGCTCATTCGACAACCTCCATTTCTACCGGTGCGCGTTGCTCAGCCACGAATTGGTGTCGCTCAAGCTCCCGGCAAAACCGCTGCCAACTGTCATCGCACCAGATGATGTCCAGTCCGTCCTCGTGCAATTGAACCCGCTCGATCAGCAGGCGCACGATCCGGTTCTGCTCGATGGGGAACAAATGCTCCCACACCTGGCTCATTTGGCGCATCGCCACCAGTACCGTCGGTTCGTCCATTTCCTGCCGCTCACGCAGCGCCATGCCGGCCTGCCAAACGCCAATGATCATCTCGGGCTTCTGCAATGCCTTGTGGACCTGCGCCAGCACGGCGGCCTCAATTTCTGAAGCTGGCAGCAGTCCGATGTTGAGCCGGGTTGGGTCGTAGGTCGCGCCCGCCGATTGCCGCTTTTCCAGGTACGGAACGTAGTAGCT
>SESE01000028.1_pt1 | contig 65220 bp, 58 predicted proteins | sample 3171371 | NCBI WGS metagenome assembly SESE01 (sample SAMN06051881, study PRJNA518727) | freshwater metagenome | biome: subpolar coniferous forest; feature: holomictic lake; material: water; isolation source: holomictic Lake 442, 13 m depth | place: Canada: near Kenora, Ontario | collected... | reverse complement strand
GGCAGCGTTTGTGTTGATGCTGATTGGCGCGGTGACCAACAACATCGCCGTGTTCCAGGGTGGCTCCAGTGTCATGATGACATCCTACGTTCCGATGATGGCCTCGCCCTGGTTCTATGTCGGGTTGATCCTGTTTGCCGTCGGCGCCCTTGTTGCCTGCTTTGTTTTCTTCGGTACGCTGGTCGTGGCCAAACGCGACAAGACCTACCAGGGCTCGGTGCCGCTGGTGACCTTCGGTGCCATCACCGCCGCCATCATTGCCGTGTTCACGATTGCCTCCGGCGCCATCATCCTGATCCCGACCTTCTTGCTGTCCGTGGGCATCATCGATCGAGTGGACCCGCTGATGTACCGCACCATTTGGTGGGCTTTTGGCCACTCGTCGCAGCAGATCAACGTCGCGGCTCACATCTCGATCTGGTACGCGGTGGCCGCCATTGCATTCGGTGCCAAGCCCATGAGCGAGCGCGTCAGCCGCGGTGCGTTCCTGCTCTACATCCTGTTCCTGCAACTCGCCAGCGCGCACCACTTGCTGGCCGACCCGGGCGTGAGCACGGCGTGGAAGGTCGTCAACACCAGCTACTTCATGTATTTCGCCGTGCTGGCGTCCATGATCCACGGCCTGACGATTCCGGGCGCGATTGAAGTGGCGCAGCGCGCCAAAGGCTACAACAACGGCCTGTTTGAGTGGCTGCGCAAGACACCCTGGGGCAACCCGGTGTGGTCGGGCATCTTCCTCTCGATTATCGGCTTTGGCTTCCTGGGTGGCATCTCGGGCGTGATGATGGGCACCGAGCAGCTCAACATGATCATCCACAACACCGTCTACGTGCCAGGTCACTTCCACGCCACCGTGGTGGTTGGCACCACGCTGACCTTCATGGCGCTGACCTACTTCCTGCTGCCGGTGCTGTTCAAGCGTGAAATGATCAACCCCGGTCTGGCCAAGTGGCAACCTTATCTGTTCGGCCTGTCGATGTACTTCTTCTGTCTGGTGATGATGGGTGCCGGCACCCTGGGCGTCTCGCGCCGTCACTGGGACATGAGCTTCGGTGGTGCTGCCCTGGCTTACGAATGGCCGGGTGCGGCCTACCTGATGATGGGTCTGGTCGGTATCGCCGGCGTGGCCGCGATTGCCGGTGGTGCGATCTACATCTACATCACGGTTGGTTCACTGCTGTGGGGCAAGAAGCTTGCCGGTGGCAACGTGAGCGACAAGTTCACACCGATTCCACCGACGGCGCCCACCGCCGCCGCGCAGAGCTACGGCTCGGCCGGCTTCGCGGCACCCGGTACCTTTGCGCTGGCCATGGTCTTCCTGGTTTCGTTTATCCTGTACTACTTCATTAACTGGAAATACCTGTCTCAGGTTTGGGGATTGAGCTAATTCAGTGATGAGGGCACCTGCGGGTGCCCTCACCGATAGGCCCCTTCAACCGAGAGTTTTATTTTTTTGAGCCCTGTATTGAACACCATGAACAGCACCTCAAGACCGTTCTCCCGCGTGGCCCGTGATGTGCTTGGCGTGTTCAAGTTGCGCATTGGTTTCATGATCATGATCACCGCCCTGGTGGGCATGGTAACCACCCCTGGACCGACCCTCGGGCTGAGCAAAATTGTGGTACTGGCACTGGCGATTCTGGTCGCGTCGGCCAGCGCAGGAGCCTTCAATCAATACTATGAGTATGACCAGGACCACCTGATGGCGCGCACGCGGGGTCGTGCCTTTGTTACTGGCGCTTTGCCTCATACACCGGCCTGGCTGGTGCTGATTGCGGTGCTGCTGACGCTGGCGGTCTGGGCCGCCGCACACTGGCTCAACCCGAGTGCAGCGATGTTCGTCTTCCTGGGAGCCTTCTTTTACGCCGTGGTCTACACCGTCTGGCTGAAACGCCGTAGCTGGCTCAACATCGTCATTGGTGGTCTGGCCGGCAGCTTTGCCGTGCTGGCCGGTGCCGCCGCAGTGGACCCGGTGCTCGGCCCTCTGCCCTGCCTGCTGGCCGCTGTACTCTTCCTCTGGACACCGCCCCATTTCTGGAGCCTGGCAATTGCCAACCAGGCTGAATACCAGGCTGCGGGCGTGCCCATGTTGCCGGTAGTGGTGGGCGTTCCGCGCGCCTCCCGCATCGTGTTGGCCAGCACACTGGCGCTGGCGCTCACCGCACTGCTGCCGGTTTTCTTTGGCGCCGGTGCCATCTACTTTGTCGGCGCCGCAAGCGGCAGTGGCTACTTTGTCTACAAGGCCTGGTTGTTGGCGCGCTCGCCCTCGCGCGCGACTGCCATGGGTTCCTTCTTTGCTTCTCTCATTCAATTGTGTTTACTACTGGTCGCCACCACGCTGGACAGACTGTTGTGACGCGTGCCCGGTCAACCTGAAGGTCATGCATAGCCGTTGGAACGCGTCTCCCCGGAGAACGTGCTCATTGCCGTTCTGGAAGTTTTCGTTTTGCTTTGTGCTGGCGGCCTGGTTCAGCTTGGCAAGCAGCGCAACAATACCCACTGAGACCACAGCCTCGCCCGTCACGCCTGGACTGGACCAGAGCGTGGCGTTGCAGTTCAGTCAGGCCGTGGTCGGCAATCAGGTCAGCGACTTCACCCTGCTTGACCGCAATGGGCAAGCGGTGCGCCTCTCGCAGTACCGTGGCAAGCCACTGCTGGTGAGCTTTATCTATACCGGCTGCTTTGAGGTCTGCCCCCTGACGACGCGTTCACTGCAGAGCGCCATCGAAGCGGGCCGCGCAGTCTTCGGAACACGCCAGTTCAATGTGCTGAGCATCGGGTTCAACCAGCCGGCTGATTCGCCCCAGTCGCTCAAGGCGTTTGCCTTGCAGCATCGCATTGACCAACCCAACTGGGACTTCCTGAGCCCGCATGCCTCAATCGTTGAAGCCTTGACGCGTGAATTTGGCTTCAGCTATGCCGCCACACCGGCCGGCTTCGATCACGTCCTGCAGGTCACGCTGCTGGATGCGCAGGGGCGCATCTATCGCCAGATCTATGGCGCCGAACTGAACGCCGACTCGCTCGGCGAGCCGATAAAGCAATTACTCAACAACGCCCCGGTGGTGCAGCGGCTTCAACTTGACGATGTGATCGACCGCATCCGCATTCTGTGCACCGTTTATGACCCCAAGACGGGAACCTACCGAGTTCAGTATGGGCTCTTGATTGAGGTCGCTGGCGGCGTCACTTTTGCGCTCGCCATGATCTGGTTCTTTCTGGCCGAGTGGCGCACGCTGAGGCGTACGCGGCGTCGGCAATTGAAACCTCAGAACAAGGCAGTCGCCTGAGCGGTAGCAATCACCTCGCAATCTTTTTCAAGCGACCCTGGCCCACCATCAAAGCTTGGGCCGGACAATACAGCGATTCATGATCACCACCTCTTCCAACCTCGGGCAGCGCGCATTTCTTGCCGTCGAAAGCCTCTTCAACCTGATCTTTGGTGAACGCCTGAACCCGTTCTACTACCTCGGCGCCATCGCCTACTTTCTGTTTTGGGTCGTCGTCGGTACCGGTCTGTACCTGTATGCGTTCTTTGAAACCAGCGTCGTTCACGCCTACGCCTCGGTGCAGGCCCTGACACACGGGCAAGCCTATGCTGGCGGCCTGCTGCGCAGCCTGCACCGCTACGCCTCCGACGCGCTGGTGCTGGTGATCGTGCTGCATCTTGTACGCCATTTCGTCTTCGACCGTCACCGCGGCTATCGCTGGTTTTCCTGGATTTCCGGTGTCGTGATCCTTTGGTTGACCTACGCCTCGGGCATCAACGGCTACATGTTGCCCTGGGACCGCCTGGCGCAATTTGTTGTCACCGCCACGACCGAATGGTTCGACGCATTGCCGGTCATAGGCGGCTCGATGACGCGCAATTTCATCAGCAACGCCAACGTCAGCGATCGCCTGTTCTCACTGCTCTCTTTTGTGCACATTGGCCTGCCGCTGAGCGTACTGGCGCTGCTATGGGTGCACACGCAGCGCGTTCCCGGCGCCAAGACCAGTCCGCCGCGCGCTTTGATGATCGGCCTGATGGCCTCGTTGACGCTGCTGTCCCTGCTCAAGCCGGCACTCAGCCAGACCACAGCCGACATGGGAACGGTGGTGCCGCTGCTCGAATTCGACTGGTTCCTCCTGCCGACCTACGCGCTCATCCAACATTGGGGCCCCAACAACACCTGGTTGCTGGTGCTGGGCGCTACCGCGCTGTTGCTGGTCCTGCCCTGGTTGCCGCCCCGGCGTGGCAGTGGAGCGCTCACCTGGAGCATGGCAGTTCATCCGGATGACCGCATCGTCACGCTGCGCACCGGTGAAACCCTGCTCGATGCCGGTTTGCGGGAAGGTTTACCGATGCCCTTCGAATGCCGCAACGGAGCCTGCGGCGTCTGCAGGTGCACTATCAAGCATGGCACGGTGAAGTTGCTGGCCCATCTGGAGTCAGCCCTGAGCGCTGCCGAGCAGAGCAGCGGTCAAACCCTGTTGTGCTGCGCTGAACCCCTGAGCGATGTTGAAATTTCCTATGTGGCGCCGGTCGGTGCGCGCGCTGCGCCGGTTAAACAGCACGTGGCACGCGTCACGCACCTGGAGTTGCTGAGCAGCGATGTCATGCGTCTGGACTTGCAGCTCGATGACGGTACGCCGCTGGCCTTTCACGCTGGGCAATACATCAACGTGATCCTCAGCGACGGCGCGCGGCGCAGCTTTTCCTTCGCCAGCGCACCGCATGCCGGCAGCGCGATTGAACTGCATGTGCGCCGCGTCGAGGGCGGGCGCTTCACGCCGGGTGTCTTCACGACTCTGAGTGTTGGTGACAGTCTGCGCATTGAAGGCCCGTTGGGCGCCTTCACACTGCGCGAAGACAGCAGCAAACCCATTCTTTTTGTCGCCGGGTCAACCGGCTTTGCACCGGTCAAGAGCATGCTGGAGCACGCCTTCCACACCGGATTGACGCGCCAGATCGTGCTCTACTGGGGGGTGCGCAGCCGCGCCGACCTGTACCTCGGTGAACTGGCCGAGCAATGGGCGCGCGAACACGCCAACTTTCGATTTGTTCCAGTGCTCTCGGCACAGCTCGCGCAGGACGCCTGGAGCGGGCGCACTGGACTGGTCCATGAGATCATTCTGGCGGATTACCCGGACCTCTCGGCGCACCAGGTCTATGCCTGCGGCTCGGTACAGATGGTGCAAGCCGCGCAACCCGCTTTCGCCAACCGCGGCCTCTCAAGCGACGATTGTTTTTCGGACGCCTTCCACTTGGCGCCGCAACAGCCGGTGCAGGGCCAAGGTGCAGAGCTGGTCAAACTCGGAGGTTCTCATGTCTAGTCCCTTGCCCACGCCGGTGCGCTATGGGCTTCAAGGCCTGGCTTATGCCGCTTTCGCCGCCGTTGTCGGTTACTTTTCCAACGCCCCGCTGTATCGCCAGTTGGGCGATCAGGAAGCGGTACTGAAGCTCTCCTTCAGCCATTCCGGTCAACTCAAGTTCGCTTGCCGCGAGCGCAGCGCTGAAGAACTTGCCAAGGTCGAACGCAATATGCGCAACAAGATGGATTGCCCACGCGAACGCGCGCTGGTTTTGGTCGAGCTTGACATGGACGGCAAGACTTTGTATCGCGTCAGCACGCAGCCGCTGGGTCTGCGCAAGGACGGCGCGGCCACCGTGTACCGACGCCTGACCATCCCGGCCGGAACGCATCAATTCAGTGCCCGTTTGGCCGACGGTCCGGATGGAGTTATCAACTATGCCAAGAACCACAGTGTGACGTTGGTGCCAGGCCAGGTGTTGATCGTTGATTTTCTCTCCAGTGCCGGTGGTTTCGTCTTCACCAGCGGTTGACATGGGCGCTATCACCCGCTCACTGCGTGCGGCCGATGAGCGATTGACCAGCAGCTTTGATCGCGCCTTCAGTCCGGCCAACAATCCCTGGCGCCACCTGGGCGCGCTGGCCTTTCTCAGTCTGGCGCTGGCGGTGGCGAGCGGCATCGTGGCCTACGCCCTGTACGACACCAGTGTCAGCGGTGCCTACCAATCCGGGTTGCGCCTGCAAAATGATGCGTCCGGACTGGGTCGCCTGCTGCGCGGCCTGCACCGCTACGGGGCTGACGCTTGCATGTTGCTGACGCTGGCGCATCTGATGCGCGAAGGCTTGCGCGGTCACTTTCGCGGTGTGCGCTGGTTCTCCTGGTTGACTGGGCTTCCCCTGCTGTGGATGCTGTGGATCGCCGGCCTCACCGGCCTGTGGCTGCTGTGGGATCAGCGCGCCATCTTCAGCGTCACCGCGACCGCCGAGTGGTTGCAGGCCTTGCCCATCGGAGGCGAATTACTGGCACGCAACTTCCTGACCGCCGAGACCCTGAACGACCGTTTTTTCTCGCTCATCATGTTCGTTCATATCGGTCTGCCCTTGCTGTTGCTGGCCGCCATGTGGGTTCATGTGCAGCGGCTCAGCCAGGTTCGCATCTGGCCACCTCGATCACTGCTGTTGGCCAGCCTGTTCATGCTTGCCGTGCTCGCCTTGTTGGTTCCGGTGCTGAGCATGGGCCCGGCCGACACCGGCCACACACCACAGGAACTGTCGCTCGACTGGTTCTTCCAGTTCCTTCATCCGCTGGTGGACGCCTGGTCTGCCAGCCACGTATGGCTGTTGGCGGTCCTGCTGACGCTGGCACTCGCGCTGTTGCCGCTGCTGCGTGAGCGCGCCGTTGCCGCCCCGGCCAAGGTTGATCTGCCGCACTGCAACGGCTGCACCCGCTGCGTCGCCGATTGCCCGTTTGGCGCCCTGACCATGGTCGCGCGCAACGACGCCAGTCGCTACCGGTTGCAAGTCGCGGTTAACGCCGACCTCTGTGCGGCCTGCGGCATTTGCGTCGGCTCCTGCCCATCCTCAACACCTCTGCGGCCCGGCCGGACCCTGGTCTCCGGTATCGAACTGCCCGATGCTCCACTGGCGATGTTGCGCGACGAACTCCAGCAAAAGGTCGCAGCGCTCAGCGGTGCCGACAAAGTGGTGCTCTTCGGCTGTCGCCAAGCGGCTGATTTGAGCGCGCTGTCAAACCCCTCCACCGCGGTTGTCATGCTGCAATGTGCCGCCATGCTGCCGCCGACCTTCATTGAGTACGCCCTGCGCCAGGGTGCTTGTGGTGTCGCCGTCGCCGGTTGCCGCGAGGCTGACTGTGAATACCGCTTGGGCGACCGTTGGGTGCAGGAGCGCGTGCTTGGTCTGCGCGAACCGCGTCTGCGCGCCTCGGTCCGGCGCGACCAGATTGAAGTGGTATGGTCGGGTCGCGATATGCTTGCCGCTAGCGCTGCGGTCGCCAGCTTGCGCAGACGCGCGGCAACTTCGAGCGCTGCGTGTCACCCTCAACCCGAAAAAATCAATGCAACATGATTGACTCTCCACCCGGTGTGCCGAGCAGCGCGCTCGAATCAAATCACAGACTCACGGCCGCACCCACAGGCGCCGCGACCAGCTTTCAGTTCGACCTCGATGTGCCAGAGGACGCGCGCAAGTCGCTCGCCATGGCCTGGCTGGCACTCGGGCTGGCTGCCCTGCTGGCTTCAGGTTTGTTCTCCATCTTGCTGGTGCTGTCGCGCACGCCGCAGTTGCAAACACTGTTCCCGGTGGCGGACTTTTTTCGCGTGGCGCTGGTGGTGCATGTTGATCTGTCGGTGTTGGTCTGGTTCCTGGCTTTTGGCGGCGCGCTCTGGACCTTGAGTGGCACCGCACGCTGGCAGCCTCTGGCCTGGATCGCCTTCGTGCTGTCCTCGCTGGGCACCCTGCTGATGTGTGCCGCCCCCTTTGTTGGCGCTGCCACACCGGTGATGGCGAATTACGTTCCGGTGCTCGACGGCAGCGTGTTTTTGAGCGGCTTGCTGCTGTTCGGTCTGGGGGTCGCGCTGCTGTGTCTGCGCTCGATGCTGGCGGCAGCGCCGGTAGGTATGCACATCAGCGGCCAGGGCGCGCTGCGCTTTGGCCTCAACGCGGCCATGGTCGCCACGGCCATCGCGGTGCTGGCCTTCGCCTGGTCCTGGCTGACACTGCCACGCAGCCTCGACGCCCGCGCCTACTACGAGTTGCTGTTCTGGGGTGGCGGTCATGCGCTCCAATTTGCCTACACGCTGCTGATGTTGATCGGCTGGATCTGGCTCGCTTCGTCGCTCGGCAAGCCACTACGCCTGTCGCCACGCGTGGTGACGCTGCTGTTCGCTATCGCCCTGCTGGCGGTTTTTCTGACGCCCATCATCTACCTCGCCTACGATGTCACCAGCATCGAGCACCACCGGCTGCAAACGCTGCTGATGCGTTACGGCGGCGGTCTGGTGATCGGTCCGATTGCGCTGGCCGTGCTGTGGTCGATCTGGCCGATGCCCCCTCTGGAGCCAGCAGCACGCCCGTTGCGAACGAGCCTGATCGCCTCGCTGGCTCTGTTTTGTGCCGGTGGCGTGATCGGCTTCATGATCAGCGGCAGCAATGTGCGCATCCCAGCGCACTACCACGGCTGCATCGTCGGCGTCACCCTGGCCATGATGGGCATGGTTTACCGCCTGCTGCCCAAGCTCGGTTTTGCGGCTCCCGCATCACGCTATGCCAGCTGGCAACCGGTGATCTACGGCGTCGGTCAGCTGTTGCACATTGTGGGGCTGGTCTGGTCCGGCGGCTATGGGGTGCAGCGCAAAGTGGCGGGCGCCGACCAGGTGCTGCGTTCGGCAGGCGAAGTCTGGGGCATGGGACTGATGGGCCTTGGCGGTTTGGTGGCCATCGTGGGTGGCATCATGTTCCTGGTGATCGTGCTGCGCGCCCTGCGCCGCCAGCATACGGAGTAAATGATGACCGAACTTTCCAATGCGACGGTGCGCGTGGCTACTACGTCGAATAAATGGATGCAAGGAATAGGCGCCGGTGGCACCGTGTTGGCGTTGGCGATTCTGGGCGCCAGCATGTTGCTGCGCCTCACCACTGTATTCGCGCCGGACGGGCATGCCGTCTCCACTTTACCGGTGTCCATCGAGTATGCCGTGCGCCTGCTGCATCGACTGGCCGCCTCCAGCGTCGCCCTATTGGCGCTGGGCGCCGTTGTTTTATGCTGGTCCCGTCGCAGCTCAATCGCACACCTGGCACGGCCGACGGCGTGGATTATGGCCGCGACCATTGCCTTGGCGCTGATCGGCCCGCTCACTCCAGGCTACCGGGTTGAGGCTGTCACGGTCGTGAATGTCACAGTGGGCATGCTGCTATTGATGGCGTTTTGGTGGTTGCGGGAATCAGTCGTGAAAGCCGCAACCCTGCGCCAATCGGTCGATGCCTTTGCCTGGGCCACCGTCATCGGCTTTCTTGTGCATGTCGCAACCGGCGCGGCGGCAAGTGCCTACGCCATGCATGGCTTGCACTGGCCGGCCTTGGTGCACCTGGGCTCGCTGCTGCTTTGCATCATTCTGATCGGCGCGCTTTTGCGGGAAGTCTATCGCCAGCGTCCGCTCGACCGCTGGTTCGGGGTACTGGTATGTCTGCTGGTTTTCCAGCTTCTCCTGGGCTACCTGTTGATGTGGCAGGAGGTTCGCCCAATGTGGCTGTCTTTTTTCCATGCCATGCTCGCCCCAGCGTTGGGGTTGGCTTTGCTGTCAGTGGTCCTGGCTGCGTCGACCCGGGTCAAGAGCTAAGTCCTGACTGACCGCAATCCCCTTTACAATCCCGGCCATTGCCACCCGGTCGGCGAAGTGAGAGGTTCCCATGGATGTCGAAGACTTCAACATACCGCGCTTTCTGGCGGTACTGCCCCTGTTCAGCGATCTTTCCCCGGCGGAATTGAGCCGCGTGGCACAAGGCTGTCAGGTGCGTCGATTGGCGCGTGGCGACACCATCTTCCGATTCGGAGAACCGTGCGAAGAATTTCATGTCGTGATATCCGGACAGGCCAAACTGTTTGCCATTTCTCCGGCGGGTCAGGAAAAAGTTATTGAGTTGGTGGCGCCGGGCCACAGTTTTGCCGAGGCCCTGATGTTCACCGGCAGACCCTACATTGTGAACGCTGAAGCACTGACTAATACACTGCTGCTGACGGTAAGCAAACAATCCGTGCTGGATGAGATCGAACGTGATCCGCGATTTTCGCTGCGCATGCTGGCCGGCATTTCCCGGCGTCTGCACGGTCTGGTGCACGATATCGAATCCGGTGCGCTGCACAGTGGCATGCAACGAGTGATCGGATATTTGCTGCGTGAACGCCAGGTCGAGGATGGGGCCAGCGCAGCGACGTTCACTGTCTCGTTGCCGGTGAGCAAAGCCACAGTCGCTTCACGCTTGTCACTGACACCGGAGTACTTTTCCAAGGTCTTGCACGAACTTGAAACTGAAAAACTGATCCAGATCGACAAGCGCGACATCCGCATCATCGACGTGACACGCCTGGCCTGTTACGGCGCGCACTGATGGTCCGCGGCGCCGCACCGTCAGTGAGACGTGCCTTCGCTGCGCGATAGCTTGTTCCAGACGTTGTACTTGCCAATCGGTTTGCGCATCGGCAGGCGTTTGACTTCCTTAAGCGTGACCGCGTCATACACGATCAATGCCCCGTCCATCTCGCCCAGGCTGGCGAGGGCATAGCGTCCGTCCCGCGTGAATTCGATGTGCGACAGGGTGCGCCCCGGTTCACGCACCTGCGCTATCGGCTCCAGCGTGATCTTGTCGATGATGGTGAGAGTGTCATGCCCGGTCCGGCTCATCATCGAATCGACCCAGGCGTAGGGCGAGTTTTCATGGCTGCGCATGAAAAACCCAGGCCCAGGCGTGGGGATGGTCTTGACGACCGCCCAGGTCTTCATGTCCACCACCGTGACCGCGCCGTCTTTCAGGTTGGGCGAGGCCAGTACCACAGTACCGTTCCAGGCAAAAGTGATGCCGGAGCCTAGATGCGGCATGCCCGACAGCGCAAAGGTCGCAATGCGACGGCGCACATCCAGATTCACCACCTGAGCCTGCGGTTGAATGTTATCCCGCGGCCGTGTCGTCCCGATCGCGTGCCGGTAGCTCTGGTCAAAGAAAAAGTCGTCCAGGGGCTCTTCCAGCGATGTGCGGCGCACTCCCAGAAAGCCTGGCTTGGCAATACCTTCACCCATTTTGTAGTCGTGCACCAGTCCGTCGTAGATCGGCTCGGCCTTGGGGTCGTAAGAGATCTCCCACAGCTCCGCAATGTCCTTGAGCGCCACCACAAAACTGTGGCGTGGCGCGGCGTCGTAAACCGCTGACACCCGTGAGCTTGTCTTGCCGTCCAGCGTAGTCACGGCGTAGCTGCGCACGAGCTTCAAATCTGCATCGAACAACACCAGAGTGTTCGGCAAGTAGTTGGCCGCCATGACCCAACGCCCATCGCCCGATACCGCCACATTGCGCATGTTGATGCCGGCGCGCACTTCGGCCACCACCGTCAGATTCCATAAATCGTATTTGGTGATCCAGCCGTCACGCGAGCCAAAAAAGACGAAACGCCCGTCTGGCGTGAACTTCGGGCCGCCATGCAGGGCAAACCGCGACTCAAACCGATGAATAACTTCAAAACGATCTCCATCGACCAGCGAAACGTGGTGGTCCCCGGCCTCGATGACGACAAACAAATTCATTGGGTCGGCATTCCACCCCGGTTGGGTTGGCAAGGCGCCAGCGCCCGGTGACTCGATTCTCGAAGCGCGGATGTCAGCCTGCGTCCATTCGGGGGACGGCTGCACCGGGCGGTAAATCCACTGCACCAGGTGGGCGATCTCGTCAGCGCTGAGCAGTGCACCAAAGCCTGCCATCTGGGTTGCAGGCCGCCCCTTGCTGATGATCGATTGCGCCTCAGCCGGTCGCAAACGCTCCAGACTTTGCGGTAATAACGCCGGCCCCATGCCACCCAACCGCCGCGCCCCGTGGCAGCTGGCGCAATGCCGGGCAAACAGAGCGGCCCCTGGTTCTGGATCGGAGGCGGCAACAGCTACACCAGCCGTCCAGAGGGTAAAAAAAAAGCCTGCGCTATTGCGCAGGCTTCGGTAAACCCAATGCAAGGGTTGCCTTAAAGCTTCAGAACCCACTCGACCGCAGTTTTCAGATCTGCGTCGCTGATCTTGTCCACCGGATTTGGTGACATCGGAATCGGACCCCAGACGCCTGGACCACCGGCGCGAACCTTCGCCAACAGCTTGGCAAGCACATCCTGTCCTTTGTATTTGGCCCCGATATCCTTCAGTGCCGGACCCACCAACTTCTTGTCTTTGGTGTGACAGGCCATGCAGCCAGACTTGGTCATGATTTCTTCGCCAGTGGCCGCCTGTGCGCCAAAGCTCAGCAGGGCAGCGCTGGTGACCAGCAAGAGGCTCAATGTTTTCATTTCAGTTTCCTTTGGTTTAAGGGAGCAGTGTCGGGCTCCGAATAATGAGTCTAAGATGGTTGGGGACAGAGCAAAGTTAGCTTCGCGTAACTCTTGGCCTGTCCCACAAGTTCTCAGTAGACGTCGTGTTGCGTGTTGTTGACGTTGAACTTGCCAGTCGGTGTGATCAGGCGCGGGTCTTTGATCACGGCCTTCAGCTTGCGCGTCTTGTCGTCAACAATCACCAGTGCAGAAGTCTTGTCTTTGGCGCTCCATACCGAGAACCAGACTTCATCGCCCGCCATGTTGTACTCGGGCTGAACGATGCGTCGTGCGCCATCATCCTTGATGCCCGACCAGTCACCGATGGGCAACACTTCAAAGCCCTTGTCGAGGCTCTTGATGTTGAAAACCGCCACCGATTGCGACAGTTTGGGATCCGGGTTCAAAGGCGTGTCAACCCACAGGTTGGTCGACTTAGGATGGGTCTTGATGAACAGCGAGCCGCCGCCCTGCGCCTTGACGGTTTCCACCACTTTCCAGGCCTGAGCCTTATGTTTGATCGGATCGGTTCCAATCAAGCTGATGGTTTCGTCACCGAGGTGGCTGGTAGCCCAGACCGGACCGAACTTCGGATGGATGAAGTTGGCGCCGCGACCAGGGTGTGGCACCTTGCCGACTTCAATCAGCGCGGTCAGTGTGTCTTCCTTGGTATCCACGACAGCGATCTTGTTCGATGCGTTGGCGGCAGTCAGGAAGTAGCGGCCGGTTGAGTCCATACCACCGTCGTGCAGGAACTGCGCGGCATTGATGGTCGTGACCTTCAGGTTCTTCATGTCCTTGTAGTTGACGATCAGGATCTTGCCGGTTTCCTTGGCGTTGACGATGAACTCCGGGTTGTAATGCGATGCCACGATGGCTGCCACCCGTGGCTCAGGATGGTATTCCTGCGTGCCGACGGTGGTGCCACGGGTCGATTCGATGCGAATCGGTTTCAGCGTGTCGCCATCCATGATCACGTACTGGGGAGGCCAGTAGCTGCCGGCAATTGCCAGTTTGTCCTCAAAGCCCTTGAACTTGGAGGTTTCAACCGAACGCGCCTCCAGACCGATCTTGATCTCGGCGACGTTGGTCGGCTCTTCCATCCACAGGTCGATCAGGTTGATGCGGGCATCGCGACCAATCACGTACAGGTAGCGACCCGACGAGGACATGCGCGATATGTGCACCGCATAACCGGTCTTGATGATCTTGACGATATTCTTCGATTTGCCGTCGATCAGCGCGACCTCGCCCGCGTCACGCAGCGTGACCGAGAACAGGTTGCCCAGGTCGAGCTTGTTCATCTTCTTGGTTGGGCGCTTCTCGGGTGGCACGGCAATCTTCAGCGAAGCCATCATTTCCTTCATGCCCCACTCGGGGGGTGTTGGCGGCTCGTGCTGGATGTAGCGCGCCATCAGGTCAACCTGGTCGTCGGTCAGTTCGCCCGAGGTACCCCAGTTCGGCATGCCACCCGGTGAGCCGTACTTGATGAAAATCTTAAGGTACTCAGTACCGTTGGGAATGGTCTTGTCTGTGGTCAGTGCCTTACCCGTGGCACCCTTGCGCAGCACGCCGTGGCAACCGGCGCAACGCTCAAAGTAAATTTTTTGACCGGCAGCAAACTCGGCAGTTGTCATCGGTGGCGCCTTCGGGTTGAGGCTGTGCACCATGGACACGCTGCCAACCGGGGAGGCATCGCCGACCTGATACGCCTTTTCAGTGGGCGCCAATGGCTTTTCCTGCGCCTGGGCGCCAAAGACCAGGGTCGTCAGCAGTAATGCTGCAACACTGGCCAACCGTAAATTCTTCATAACTTTGACTCCAAAATACGCAGGAACTTGAATAGTTCCTGTCTTAGACAACAGACACCCCACAGCCGATCGCATCGCATTTGCGCGAGCAGACCAATGTTCGGCATCCAGGACGACTGTGTCCTTAATCTGGCATAAGGACGTGACAAAAGATTCTGCACAGATGGGGCTTGCCTTCCAGAAGCGCAAGATGTCATGGTCGCTGACATGGCTACATGGATTGCCGCACCGAGCTCAGTATGACAAAACTGATGCCCATTTAATGTCGGCGCCGCCCGCGATGCCACGCAAAATGTCGAGCTCGCGTGGCGACAGGCTGGCAATTGACTCACCAGACGCCGAGAAGGCGTTGGCAAGCGCAGCGGGTGGCGCTTGTCACGCCCCTCAGGAAACGCGCTCAAAAATGGCAGCAATTCCCTGGCCACCGCCGATGCACATGGTGACCAGCGCGTAGCGGCCGCCAATGCGCTCCAATTCATACAGAGCCTTGACGGTGATCAGCGCACCGGTGGCGCCGATGGGGTGCCCGAGCGAAATACCCGAGCCATTCGGGTTGACCTTGGCCGGGTCCAGACCCAGGTCGCGGCTGACGGCGCAGGCCTGTGCGGCAAATGCCTCGTTGGCCTCAATCACGTCCAGGTCGTTCACAGTCAGACCGGCTTTCTTCAGCGCCAGTTGCGTTGCCGGCACCGGACCAATACCCATGTACTTGGGATCGACGCCAGCGTGCGCGTAGGCCACCAGGCGCGCCAGTGGTTTGAGGCCGCGCGTCTTGGCAGTGCCAGCTTCCATCAGTACCACAGCGGCGGCCGCGTCGTTGATGCCGGAGGCATTGCCGGCTGTGACGGTGCCGTTCTCCTTCAAAAACGCGGGCTTCAGCTTGGCCATGTCGGCCATCGAACAATTGGGGCGGAAGTGCTCGTCGGTGGCGTAGGCGACGTCGCCCTTCTTGCTCTTGAGGATGACCGGCATGATCTGGGATGTGAAGTAGCCGGCTTCAGTGGCGCGCTGGGCGCGGTTATGGCTCTCGACCGCCAGTGCGTCCTGCTGTTCACGCGTAATGCCCCACTTGGCGGCGATATTTTCAGCCGTCACGCCCATGTGAATGGTCTGGAACGGGTCGTGCAGCGCGCCGACCACCATGTCAACCAACTTAGTGTCACCCATGCGGGCGCCCCAGCGCGCCGTCAGGCTGGCATAGGGGCCGCGGCTCATGTTCTCGGCGCCACCGCCAATGGCGATGTCGGCGTCGCCCAGCAAAATGCTCTGGCTGGCTGACACGATGGCCTGCAGGCCCGAGCCGCACAGACGGTTGACGTTGAATGCCGGTGTGCCTTCGGCACAGCCACCGTTGATGGCCGCCACGCGCGACAAATACATATCTTTGGGCTCGGTATTGACGACATGTCCAAACACCACATGGCCAACGTCGGCACCTGCCACCTTGGCTCGGGCCAGGGACTCACGCACCACTTGCGCGGCCAGCTCGGTAGGCGCGATGTCTTTCAGACTGCCGCCATAGGTACCAATGGCGGTGCGCACAGCGCTGACAACTACAACTTCACGGCTCATGAGAATCTCCTAAATTTGAAAAGGTGGGGGAAAAGCTTGCAATTTGCGACCGAACGCTTATTCATATCTTACCGACCTTTGCGGCACCCGTGCCACGTGATGCACCGGTGAGCAGGTAGCGGTGTTGCTTCACTCGAGCTCGTGCACCGCAGCGAGGGTGATCAGCGCCGACAGCACCTCAAGTTTGAAACCAACCCGCGCTTTGCCGAAACCGTCGCCGCCATCGAGAATCAATTGACGCAACAAGTCAACGCATTCCCTGTGCCCCCAGAAAAGCTTGATTGCTTTGGCAATGCGCTCATGATGGGCAGTAATGACCGCCATGGAGCGGTCAATGCGAACCTGCCTCGGGAGTTCTTCCAGGGACAGGGGCTGGGTCGGCTCATAGTCACCGCCGCGACTGAAGTTTGGGAAGACGACCGATGGTTTGTTGGACATGACAGAGTTGGTGGCTGCGCAAGCGCAGTATGGCGGGCTCGCCAGCCAAATGCAAACTGGATATGCGACAAATGTCATTCAATTGCGCATTTTTTTTCGATTGTCACCGTGTCGGCAGGCACAAACTGTCAGCTTACCGGGTTCGCCGCACTTTTTCCATGTCGCGTCGATCGCGTTTGGTGGGGCGTCCATGCTCTATCGTCATGGCCGGTTCACTTGCCGTGCGAAGTTGCTGGGTGAGTTGTTCGCGCTGGCGGACGCTTTCCACGGTTTCCGCATACAGTTGTTGCGCGACACTGGCCGGGCCGCGCAACGAACTGATGCCCAGCACGATGACTGTCTGGATCAACGGACCGTGGCGCACCGCCACCGTATCACCGACCTTGATTTCGCGCGATGGTTTGACAACCTGTGCATTGACCTGGATACGCCCTTTGACAATCTCCTCGCTGGCCAGCGACCGGGTCTTGCAAAAGCGTGCCGCCCAAAGCCACTTGTCAATTCGTGTTTGTTCCATCAGGTCGCATTTTGTCCCAACGGCAGGTGTACGGTACTGTCCAGACCGGTGATGCGTCCGTCTGACTCGCGGTTGTCCAGACTGATGGTTCCCGCCAAAGCCAGCACAATTTCTTGGCAGATAGCCAACCCCAAGCCCGATCCTGATTGCGCCTCGCCGGCAGAAAAGGGCTGAAACAGCCGTGCGCGTGTTTCGGCTGAAATGCCAGGCCCGGTGTCGCTGATCACCATGGTGGCAAAGTTGTCACCACAAGCCATGCGCACACTCAAGCTGCCACTGACCGGCGTGTAGCGGATGGCGTTGTGCAGGAGGTTACGCCCAAGTTCACGCAGCATCCAGTCATGGGTACGCAACCATGCCGGTGCCGCGTCAATCTCAAAATCGATGTCCTTGGCGGCGATCAGTGGCGACAGGTCGATCGTCACCTCCCGCATAACCTGGGACCAGTCGATGGTGCTGGCTACCGGTTGCTGAACCAGTTGCGCCACTTTGGCCAGCGCCAACATCTGGTTGGCCAGCAGTGTGGCGCGTTCGACCGTGTCGCGGATCTCGATCAACCCCTGACGCGGATCGACGTCACCGCGCAGTGCCGACTGCACCTGAACTTTCAGTACCGCCAGAGGCGTGCGCAGCTGATGCGAGGCGTCGCGAACAAAACGCTTCTGGTGTTCCAGCAGATGCTGCAAACGGCGCATGAAGCTGTTGGTGGCGTCTATCAGCGGAATTAGTTCGTGCGGCGCGTCGGGCGCTTGCAAAGGAGTCAAGTCCCCCTCAGGTCGGGCTTGCAACTGGGCACTCAAACTGCGTACCGGCCGGGTAGCGCGCTGTACCACCACAATCACCACCAGGGCAATGATGGTCACCAAGGCGGCCTGTCGCCAGAGAGTGTCAATGAGTATCTGGCGTGCCAGAGTGCGCCGCAATTCAAGTGTTTCGGCCACCTGCACCATGGCCATGGCGCGCGCACGTTTCATGGAGATGGGCTGTAACAGCACCGCGACGCGCACCGGATCACCTCGAAACGTGTCGTCGTAAAAATCAACCAGCGCGGCGTAGGGACCACGGTCTGGCAAGTGGCCGCGCCAGGCTGGCAACTCGTTGAAACCGTCAATCAATTCGCCCTGAATGGTGGATATCCGGTACGCCATGCGGCTGCGATTGTCGGCCTCAAAAGACTCCAGAACCGCGTACGGCACGTCGGCCCGCAACTGCGCGTCAGCGCCTTCACCCTGCGCCGTGATGTGTTCACCAATGGTTTTTGCAGACGCCAGCAGGGTGCGGTCGTAGGCGGTATTGACAGCGGCCAGTGCCTGGCGGTAAAGGCTGAAGGTGTCCACCAGGATGAACAAGCCAATAGGCAGCAAAATACCCAGAAACAGGTATTTGCGCAGGGATACCGTTGCACCCGCTGCCCTCACATCGCCACCTTCAGCAGATAACCCAAGCCGCGCAGTGTCATCAACTTGGCGCCGGTGGGCAGCAACTTCTTGCGCAGCCGGTAGGCCACAACTTCCACCGCCTCAAATTGCACGCCCACGTCGCCGGGGAATACAAGTTCAAACAGTCGCTCCTTGCTGACGGCGTGACCGGGACGCGCCAGCAGGGCTTTGAGCAGCGCCAGCTCACGCGGTGGCAGCTCAAGAACCTGCTCCCCGTGGTAGACGGCACCGCTGTCTTTGTCGTAACTCAGACCGCCATGCCCTGGCGCTTTGGCAGCTGAATCAGTGCCAGCTTCAAGGAGTCGGCGGTGCAGCGCACGCAACCGCGCCTCCAACTCGTCGAGGTCGAAGGGTTTGGGCAGGTAGTCGTCGGCACCGCCATTGAGGCCTAGTACCCGATCACCCACTGTACCGCGGGCGGTCAGGATCAGCACAGGCGTCGTCAAGCCCTCCAGACGGGCCTGCTCCAAAATTTGCAGGCCATCCCGGCCCGGCAGCGTCAGGTCCAGCAGCACCACTTCGGGCTGACTGGCGCGCCAACGTCCCAGTGCCGCGCGGCCATCGGCGCACACCTCTACTTCCCAATCCAGTCGGGTCAGGGCGCGCAGCAGGGTCGTGTTCAACGCGGGGTCATCTTCCACCAGCAGCAGTTTCATGGATGACACCATAGCATGGCGACAAGCCCTGCTTGACTCGCGGTATCAGTAGTTTCCCTAGTCTGTATGGACAGCCATTTGACAGCTCGGTGGCGCACCATGGCGGCTCCAATCCCAACTCCAGGAGATACTCATGCGTCGTGATACCTTTTTGAAATCCATGGCGGCCCTGGCCGCAGCAGGGGGTTTGCCCCTTTCGGCACTGGCTGCCAACAACATCAAGATGATGATTCCGGCCAACCCGGGTGGCGGCTGGGACACCACCGGTCGGGCGTTGGGCAAAGCCATGCTCGACGCCAAAGTGGCCGACACGGTGACCTATGACAACAAGGGTGGCGCGGCTGGCGCCCTGGGGCTGGCGCAGTTCGTCAGCGGCAGCAAAGGCGACCCGAACGCCATCATGGTGATGGGCGCGGTGATGCTGGGCGGTCTCATTACCGGCAAGCCGCCGGTTTCGCTCAGTTCGGCCACGCCGCTGGCGCGCCTGACCAGCGAGTACAACGTTTTTGTGCTGCCCGCCAACTCACCGTTCAAGAGCCTCAAAGAAGTGATTGAACAATTCAAGAAAGACCCTGGCAGCATCAAATGGGGCGGTGGTTCACGCGGCTCCACCGAGCATATTGCGGCGGCCATGATTGCGCGCGAGGTCGGCGTCGACGCGGCCAAGATTAACTATGTGGCGTTCCGCGGCGGCGGTGAAGCCACAGCCGCCATTCTGGGTGGCAACGTCACAGTCGGTGGTGGCGGCTACAGTGAGTTGTCTGAATACATCACTGTTGGCAAGATGAAGGGACTGGCCGTCACGTCGGGCACCCGTCTGAAAGGCGTCGATATTCCAACTCTCAAAGAGCTGGGCATCAACGTTGAAATCGGCAACTGGCGCGGTGTCTATGGTGCGCCGGGCATCACACCGGTGCAGCGCAAGGCGTTGACCGATATGTTGCTCAAGGCGGCAGCGTCCAAGTCGTGGGCGCAGGCTATGGAAAAGAACAGCTGGACACCCTCTGTGCTGTCAGGTCCGGCGTTCGAGAAATTTGTGGACGACGATTTTGCATCGCTGCGCGCCACCATGGTCAAGGCCGGGATGGTGTAGCACAGCGATGAGGCACACCCTGCGTAATCCACTATTTCTTCAAACCCTGGTTGGCGCAGGCGTGGTCCTGGTGGCGCTGGGCCTGGCCGCTGGCGCTGTCAGCATTCCTTCGAATGCGGGCTACGCTGGTGTCGGGCCCAACTTTTTGCCGTGGCTGGTTGCCACCGCCTTGCTGCTGTGTGGCGGCTTCATGATCTACGAGGCTCGCACCGGTGGTTTTCGCGACATGGACGAACCCGCCAGCGACGGTCAGCCGTATTGGCCCGGCTTCGTCTGGATGTCGGCTGGCTTGCTGCTCAACGCCGCATTGATCACCACCATTGGCTTTATTTTCAGCTGCACCATGTGTTTTGTGCTGGCGGCGCGCGGCTTGCGCAATGCCGAAGGTCAATCGGCCAGCGGCCTGAAACCCTGGGTAACTGACGCAATTACTGGATTGCTGATTGCCTCCCCCGTGTACTGGATGTTTACCCAATTTCTGGCCATCAACCTGCCCGGCTTGACTGAAAGTGGGTGGCTTTGATGGATATCTGGAACCAGCTTATTCAAGGCTTTGTCACGGCCGGCACACCGGTTAATTTGTTGTGGGCTTTTGTCGGATGTGCGCTCGGTACTGCGGTGGGCGTGCTGCCCGGCATCGGCCCGGCCACGGCGGTGGCCATGCTGCTGCCGATCACCGCCAAGGTCGACGCCACAGCGTCCATGATCTTCTTTGCCGGCATCTACTACGGTGCCATGTACGGTGGCTCGACCACCTCCATTTTGCTCAACACGCCAGGCGAGACGGCCAGCATGGTGACGGCGATGGAGGGCAACAAGATGGCCAAGAGCGGGCGTGCCGGTGCGGCATTGGCCACCTCGGCCATTGGTTCGTTTGTAGCAGGCACCATTGCCACCGTGCTGGTGACACTGTTTGCGCCTGTTGTGGCTGACTTCGCTGTCAAACTGGGCCCACCTGAATACTTTATGTTGATGCTGCTGGCCTTTACCACGGTCAGCGCTGTGCTCGGTCAAAGCGCGGTGCGCGGGTTGACCGCTTTGTTTGTTGGTCTGGCCGCTGGCCTGGTTGGGATGGACCAGATCACCGGCCAGGCCCGCTATACCGGGGGTGTGCCAGAGCTGCTTGACGGTATTGAAATCGTGTTGGTGGCGGTCGGTCTGTTTGCCGTCGCCGAAGCCCTGCACGCTGTGCTGTTTGAGGGCAAGGTCGTCGAATCCGAGAACAAGATGAGCCGGGTCAGCATGAACAAAGACGACTGGCGTCGCTCGATTCCGGCCTGGCTACGGGGTACTGCCATTGGTGCGCCGTTTGGTTGCATCCCGGCTGGTGGCACCGAGATACCCACATTCTTAAGCTACGCGGCGGAGAAAAAACTCGCCAAGGGCAGCAATCTGGCCGAGTTTGGTACCAAGGGCGCTATCGAGGGCGTCGCTGGTCCCGAGGCCGCCAACAATGCCACCGTGACCGCCGCCCTGATTCCGCTGCTGACGCTGGGCATTCCGGTCTCCAACACCACCGCCATTCTGCTGGGTGCGTTCCAGAACTACGGCATCCAGCCCGGACCGCAGCTGTTTACCAGCTCGGCCAATCTGGTCTGGGCCTTGATTGCTTCCCTGTACATCGGCAACGTCATGCTCTTGGTGCTCAATTTGCCGCTGGTGGGTCTGTGGGTCAAGCTGCTCAAAGTGCCCAAGCCGCAGCTTTATGCCGGCATCCTGATTTTTGCCACGGTCGGTGCTTATGGCATGCGCCAAAGCGCGTTTGACTTGTTTTTGCTGTATGCGATTGGCGTGCTGGGCCTGGTGATGCGGCGCTTCAATTTTCCAACGGCCCCGGTGGTAGTGGGTATGATTTTGGGACCACTGGCAGAAGCGCAGTTGCGCAACGCCATTTCCATCGGCGAGGGCAGTGCAATGGTGTTCCTGCAGCGCCCCATGTCCTTGACGCTGCTGGGCATTGTGCTGGCCATTCTGGTGGTGCCGCGGGTCTTGAAGCGGCGAACCGTCACTTCAATCTGATCGGTCCGGACTGCTTGCCACGCAGTTGCGGCCATTGCGCTTGGCCTGGTACAAGCCCTCATCAGCCGCCTTGATCAGCGCTTCAAAGCCTGGCATGGCGGCGGTTTTTGCTGCCACGCCAACACTGATGCGCGCCAGCCATTCGCCGCCCTTCACTGGCACCCGCAGTTTGGCAATTTCCTGGCGCATTGACTGTGCGACCTGCAGGGCGCCGTCGAGAGAGGTGGCCGGGCAGATGATCAAAAATTCGTCACCACCAAGACGGCAGACGATGTCGTCCGTACGCACTGCATGGCGCAGCTGCCTGGACAGCTGGCGCAGCACATCATCGCCGGCATCGTGACCGTGTTTGTCGTTGACCTGCTTGAAACCATCAGCATCAATCATCATGCAGGCCAGCGGTGTGCCGTCTTGCACTGACGTTAGCCAGGCTTGCGCCAGCGAGGCCATGGCGTGACGGCGATTGGGCAACCCTGTCAGCACGTCGGTTTGCGCCAGTTGTTCAAGAAGATGATTCGCTTCGGCCAGCGACTGAGTACGTTGTGCTACTTTGGCCTCGAGTGTGGCGTTCAACTCCTGCAACTCTCGATTGCGTTGCGAGACTTGCTGGAACAAGCCATTGAGCGCTTGCAACAGAGGTTCCGTTGCACCTTCCTGCAGGTCCTGTTCCCCCAGAAACACCGCGTCTGATTGTTGTCCCGCATGAATCGCCGCAACCTGCCTGGCCATCGACTGATCGACTCCGAGAATATGGAAGGCCAGCCAATAGGTGAGAAACTTCAGCAACCCGTGCGCCGCTTCAGCCCGCTCGGCAACACCTTTTTGCATCTGCATTACTTCCTGCAAAAATTCGGTGTGAAATTGCTTGTGTTCCTTGATATGGCGAGGGTCCAGACCCGTGCGCAGCATCAGGTTTTCTTCGTCCAGAAAGTGATATTGCGCGTAGGAGGCCAACTTGGCGAGCACTGTCTCAACCTCACCGGCAGCGCCGCTGTCAGCCTGTGTCAGCAATTCGCCAAACTGGTTAATCAGATCGACCAAGGCGTGATGCTGCTGGTCAACAGTTTCAAGCCCGGTCTCAAAATGCCTGTCCCAGCGGAATGACTCCACGCCAGTCTCCGATCAGTTTTGATGGTTTCATTATGGCATTGCCAATTTGTTAAAGCCATACTTCGGCAGCAGTGAACTTGGTCATGACGCTGCGCGGTAACATCTGCGGATGGACTCCACAGACTCATTGCCGCGTGATGCCCAGAGTATTCTGGAACTGGCCGCGCGCTCCATGTTTGACCTGTTTGCCAACGCCAGCGAAGGCATGATGCTGGTGGACCGGCAGGCTCGTGTGGTCTGGATCAACGACCAGTACAAGCGCTTTCTACCGGCGCTGGGTTTTGAGCGGGTGGAAGATTTTGTCGGCCATCCGGTGGCCAGCGTGGTGCAAAACACGCAGATGCATCACGTGATCGAAACCGGCAAGCCGATCCTGATTGATCTGCTGACAAATCGAGCCGGCACGTTTGTCGTCAGCCGCATTCCGTTGCGCGACAGTGGTGGCGAGGTGATAGGGGCTTTGGGGATTGTGTTGTTTGACCACGCCGAAACCAGCCTGCAGCCCCTGGTGGGCAAGTTTGCCTTGCTGCAGCGCGATCTGGACGATGCCCGGCGTGAGTTGGCCAGCCAGCGCAGCAGTCAGAAAAATAACCAGCGTATGGGTCAACGTCAGTCGCGTTACACCTTTGCCAGTTTTGTTGGTGCCAGTGCACCTGCCGTGGAAGTCAAGCGGCAGGCGCGCCGGGCGGCCCAGACTTCCAGCCCGGTATTGTTGCTGGGCGAAACCGGGACCGGCAAGGAGTTGTTGGCCCATGCGATTCACGCTTCGTCAGCGCGCGCTGATAGTCCATTCATCAGCCTGAACATTGCCGCCGTGCCCGACACGCTGCTGGAGGCCGAGTTTTTTGGTGTCGCCCCTGGCGCCTATACCGGGGCCGATCGCAAGGGGCGCGATGGCAAGTTTCGACTGGCCCATGGCGGCACGCTGTTTCTCGATGAGATCGGCGATATGCCGCTGGGCTTGCAGGCCAAACTGCTGCGCGCTTTGCAAGAGGGTGAAATCGAGCCGCTGGGCTCCAACAAGCTCGTTCCTTTTGATGCCCGGGTGATTGCCGCAACATCGCGCGATTTGAACAAGCTGGTGCGCGAGGGCAACTTTCGTGAAGACTTGTTTTATCGCCTCAACGTGCTGCCGATTCGGGTGCCGCCGCTGCGTGAGCGGCGTGAAGATATTGCCGCCCTGGTCGAGGTGCTGGGCGAAGATATGTCCTTGCGCAGCGGCGAACAGCCGCCCGAGCTCAGCGCCGAGGCGCTTGCGCTGCTGTCGGCGCAGCTGTGGCGTGGCAACATCCGGGAGTTGCGCAATGTGCTGGAGCAAGCCACCATGCGCAGCGATTCACACCGCATTTTGCCTTCGCATTTGCAGGCGGTGCTGAGCGAATCCGGCGTTGAACAACTGGCCCCGGTAGTGCCGACCAAGCTATCGGTCTTGGCCGAAGTGGCGGCTGCGGTAGCGATTGAACCACTGGCTCTGCAAGTGGCTGAATTGGAGCGGCAAGCCATCGCATCCGCCATGAAAGCGGCTCGCGGCAACAAGGTAGTCGCCGCAAAAATGCTCGGTATTTCTCGCGCCAAGCTGTATGCCCGACTCGGATAATATGTATTATATATAGACATATGTATTTTAATAAGACATATCAATATGTATCATTTGAATACAAAGTTTAATGTTTAGGGAATAACTTTAAACAAATCAAAGGTTTACGATTTGGCACGCTTGCTGCATAGCCGTTCCACACCAACTACCATAACAGGAGACAGAAAACATGGATCGTCGAACTTGGGTCGCGCGCGCCGCGCTTGGCGCTGTAGCCGCGGCTTGCGCCATGGCCTCTCCTTTGGCGCTCAGCCAGGCCAAAGAAATCAAAATCGCCCACATCTACAGCAAGACCGGCCCGCTGGAAGCCTATGGCAAGCAGACCGCCACCGGTTTCATGATGGGTCTGGATTACGCCACCGGTGGCACCATGATGGTAGGGGACAAGAAGCTGGTCGTCATTGAAAAGGACGATCAGGGCAAGCCTGATCTGGGCAAGAGCTTGCTGGCCAGCGCCTATGGCGACGACAAGGTTGATTTAGCCGTGGGTCCAACTGCCTCGCCGGTAGCGCTGGCGATGTTGCCGGTGGCCGAGGAATACAAAAAGATTCTGCTGGTGGAGCCCGCCGTAGCTGACTCGATCACCGGTGAGAAATGGAATAAATACATATTCCGTACCGGGCGCAACAGTTCGCAGGATGCAATTTCCAACGCGGTAGCTTTGGACAAGGCCGGTATCACGATTGCCACCATGGCACAAGATTCAGCCTTTGGCCGTGACGGCGTGAGAGCCTTCAAAGAGGCGATCAAAAAAGCCAAGGTGGTGCATGAAGAATTTTTGCCACCGGCGACCACCGACTTCACGGCCGGCGCTCAGCGTCTGATCGACAAGCTCAAGGACCAACCAGGCCGCAAAGTGATCTTCATCATCTGGGCCGGTGGTAACCCGTTCAAGATTGCCGATATGGACTTGAAGCGCTACGGCATCGAGATTGCCACCGGCGGCAACATCCTGCCGGCCATGACAGCCTACAAGCAATTCCCAGGCATGGAAGGCGCAGCGTATTACTACTTTGGCATTCCGAAAAACGCCGTCAACGAGGCCATGGTGGCGCGCCACTATAGCCAGTTCAAGGCGCCACCTGACTTCTTCACGGCCGGTGGTTTCTCGGCTGCCATGGCGGTGGTTACGGCGCTCAAGAACAGCAAGGGCGACGCCAGCGCCAACACCTTGATCAAGACCATGGAGGGCATGAGTTTTGATACACCCAAAGGTAAGATGACCTTCCGTAAGGAAGATCACCAGGCCATGCAGAGCATGTTCCATTTCAAGATCAAGGTTGACCCGGCGTTTGCTTGGGGAGTGCCTGAACTGGTGCGCGAGATCAAGGCGGAAGAGATGGATATCCCGATCCGCAACAAACGCTGATTGATGGGGCGCTCGGCTACTGCGCGGGCCGATAGCGGCGTTGCGCGGTGCTCGCAATCCTCACGTACCTGAGTACGTTCCGGTTGCTGTGCTCCGCGCGCCTTGCTTTCGACTCGCTCGCTACGCCGCTCTCCCCATCAAGGGACTTCGAATCTCATGCTTGAAACCAGAAACTTGACAGTGCGCTTCGGCGGACACGTGGCGGTAAGCGCTGTCAGCTGTGCTTTTCGGCCTGGCACGCTGACCGCCATCGTCGGCCCCAATGGTGCTGGCAAGACCACCTATTTCAATCTGATTTCGGGGCAGCTCAAGGCCAGCTCGGGCGAGGTCTTTCTGAACGGCAACAGTTTGGCTGGCATGAGTCCGTCGGCCCGCACTCGCGCCGGACTCGGGCGAGCCTTTCAGTTGACCAACCTGTTCCCCAATTTGTCGGTGCTGGAAAACGTGCGCCTGGCGGTGCAGGCAGCACGCGCCGGTGCCCATTTGCGCGGACTAAATCTCTGGTCCGTCTGGAGCGATCACAAAACCTTGACATCGTTGGCTGAAGAGGTTCTGGAAGCCGTTTCCATGAGCGACAAACAACACACGCCGGTGGCCAGTTTGCCGCACGGCGACCAGCGCAAGCTGGAGGTGGCCCTGCTGATGGCGCTGGAGCCCGATGTATTCATGTTCGACGAGCCGACAGCAGGCATGAGTGCCGATGAAGCGCCGGTCATTTTGAACCTGATTCGCAAACTCAAGGACGACAAACGCAAAACAATTTTGCTGGTGGAGCACAAGATGGACGTGGTGCGTGAACTGGCGGACCGCATCATCGTGCTGCACAACGGCGCCCTGGTTGCCGATGGTGATCCGGCCGAAGTCATTGCATCACCAATCGTTCAGGAGGCTTACCTTGGGATTGCTCCGGTGGTTTCGGAAGTGCGTGCATGAGCAGCAATCTCCTGACCCTGTCGGGTGTCCACACCCACATCGGCGCCTACCACATCCTCCATGGCGTCGACCTGGTTGTACCCAGTGGGCAGCTGACCATGCTGCTGGGTCGCAATGGTGCCGGCAAGACCACCACGCTGCGCACCATCATGGGTTTGTGGCATGCCAGCCAAGGAAGTGTGCGCTTTGGCTCGCGGGACATTACTGCCTTGAACACGCCAGAGATCGCTGCGTTGAATATTGCTTACGTGCCCGAGAACATGGGGATTTTTGCCGACCTGTCGGTGAAGGAAAACATGCTGCTGGCGGCGCGAACGGCCAAGCGCGCCAACCAGATGGACGAGGCGCGTCTGCAGTGGATTTTTTCATTGTTCCCGGCGGTCGAGAAATTCTGGAACCATCCCGCCGGCAAACTTTCGGGCGGACAAAAACAAATGCTGGCGGTGGCCCGTGCCATCGTCGAACCACGCGAACTGTTGATCGTCGACGAGCCCAGCAAAGGTCTGGCGCCCGCCATCATCAACAACATGATTGACGCCTTTGCCCAGCTAAAAGCCAGTGGCACCACCATTTTGCTGGTCGAACAAAACATCAACTTTGCCAAGCGGTTGGGTGACAGTGTCGCTGTCATGGACAACGGGATGGTTGTGCACAGTGGCGCCATGAAAGCGTTGGCTGAGGATGAAGAACTGCAGCATTCTTTGCTGGGGTTGGCGATATGAACAAGATCGATTTCGACTGGAAACCGCTGACGCTGGTGCCATTGCTGGTGTTGCTGGTCATACCGTTCATTGGCTCGATTTCAACCTGGCTGACGCTGACGGCCGCGGGCCTGGCCATGGGCATGATCATCTTCATCATTGCCTCCGGCTTGACGCTGGTGTTTGGTCTGATGGATGTGCTCAATTTCGGCCATGGCGTGTTCATTGCGTTGGGCGCCTTTGTCGCCACCACGGTGCTGGGCCTGATGGGCGACTGGACCGGCTCCCCCGAGCTGTGGCGCAACCTGGTGGCCATCTTCCCGGCGATGCTGGTGGCCATGCTGGCGTCGGGCGCGTTGGGCTTGGCCTTTGAGCGCTTCATTGTGCGGCCGGTCTATGGCCAGCATCTCAAACAGATTTTGATCACCATGGGCGGCATGATCATAGGTGAAGAGTTGATCAAGGTGATTTGGGGTCCCGCGCAAATTGCGCTGCCCTTGCCTGAAGGGCTGCGCGGTGCCTTACTGCTGGGCGATTCGGCGATTGAAAAATACCGGCTGCTGGCAATGGTGGTAGGTCTGCTGGTTTTTGCGCTGCTGTCCTGGACTTTAAGTCGCACCAAGATCGGCCTGCTGATTCGCGCAGGTGTGCAAGACCGCGAGATGGTGGAAGTGCTCGGTTACCGCATCAAACGCCTGTTTGTCGGCGTCTTTGTGGTGGGCAGTGCGCTGGCCGGTCTGGGCGGTGTCATGTGGGGCTTGTACCAGCAAAGCGTCATGCCGCAGATGGGCGCGCAGGTCAATGTGCTGATCTTTATCGTCATCATCATCGGTGGCCTGGGCTCCACCGGTGGTGCCCTGATTGGCGCCTTGCTGGTCGGTTTGATGGCCAACTACACCGGGTTCTTGTTACCCAAGGTAGCCCTATTTTCCAACATAGCGCTGATGGTGGCGATTCTGCTGTGGCGGCCGCAGGGTGTCTACCCGGTGGCCAACCGCTAAAAATCATGAATCAACCTACTGCGCAAACCGATCTTGCAACTGCGGTGCTCACCGTACGCTTGTACGGCTCCACTCCTCATTGCAACCTCGGCTCGCTCGCTACGGTTTCTTCACGACTTTTTGGAGATGAGGCATGCTGAAGAGACTCCTTTCCGATGATTTGCCGCGCAGTCGTGTGCTGGCCGTGTTGCTGATTGCATTGCTGATTGCACTGGCAGGCGCACCGTTTTTATTTCCCGGTGTGAAGGCACTCAACGTGGCAGCCAAGGTGCTGGTGTTCATTGTGCTGGTGGCCAGCTTTGATTTGTTGCTGGGCTACACCGGCATCGTCAGTTTTGCGCACACCATGTTCTTTGGCATTGGTGCCTACGGGGTCGCAGTTGCCACGACCCGGATGGGACCAACCTGGGAAGCGCTGGCGATGGGGGTGTTGTGTTCACTGTTGCTCTCGTTTTTACTGGCCTTGTTGGTAGGTTTGTTTTCGTTGCGGGTGCGGGCCATCTTTTTCGCCATGATCACGTTGGCCGTGGCCTCGGCCTTTTTGACGCTGGCGTCACAACTCTCCGACATCACCGGTGGTGAAGATGGTTTGAGTTTCAAAGTACCCGAGGTTTTGTCACCCGGCTTTGAATTCAGTGATACGCCTTTTCTCGGCGTTGTGCTGGATGGACGCCTGCTGTGCTACTACCTCCTGTTCGCGCTGGCATTGGTGCTTTTGCTGGCCATGCTGCGCATCGTCAATTCACCGTTTGGCCGCGTGCTCCAGGCGATCCGCGAGAACGAATTTCGGGCCGAAGCGATTGGCTACCGGGTGGTCGTTTTTCGCACCACGTCCAGCATCCTGTCGGCGCTGTTTGCCTGCCTGGCCGGCACCATGCTGGCGCTCTGGCTGCGCTACAACGGACCCGACACATCGCTGTCATTCGAGATCATGATGGACGTGCTGCTGATTGTGGTGATCGGTGGCATGGGCACCATCTATGGCGCCGCCATTGGCGCGGCGTTGTTCCTGGTGGCGCAAAGCTATCTGCAGGATTTGTTGCGCCTCGGACATGAGGCGGTCGCCTCCTTGCCCTGGCTCGCCACCTTGCTGTCACCGGATCGCTGGTTGCTCTGGCTGGGGGTGCTGTTTGTGCTGTCGGTGTATTACTTTCCTACCGGGGTGGTGGGACGTTTGCGTGCCAATTCGCGGAGGGGCAAGTCATGAGTCGCGACGTACAGATGTCTTCCCACTACCTGAGCTGCGCCGGGCGCGAGATTCATTACACCGAATGGGGTGCCCAGCACCCGTCTACGGTGATCGCCTGGCACGGTCTGGCTCGCACCGGACGCGACATGGACGAGTTGGCCGGGCACTTGAGTGCACGTGGCTATCGGGTGATTTGCCCGGATACGATCGGACGCGGCCTGAGTCAATGGAGCCCGCTGCCGCAGCAGGAGTACTGCCTGTCATTTTTTGCCCGTATCGCGACCGAGCTGTTTGATCAACTCGGGATTGAAAAGGCGCATTGGGTCGGCACCTCCATGGGCGGCGCCATTGGCACGGTGTGCGCGTCAGGTCTGCTTGATGCGGGCATGAAGAAGCGCATCCAGAGTCTGACCTTAAACGACAATGCGCCGCAACTGGCGTCGGCTGCCATCGGCCGCATTCGAGCCTATGCCGGTAACCCTCCGGCCTTTACCACGGTGCGGGAGCTCGAAGCTTTCTTTCGTCAGGTCTACCAGCCCTACGGTTGGCTGAGCGCTGCGCAGTGGCGCCGGCTGACAGAAACATCGACACGCCGTTTGCCCGACGGCCGTGTCACGCCGCACTATGACCCCGACATGGTGCAACAGTTCATCAGTCATCCGGACGACTATTTGATCTGGGATCATTACGACGCGTTGGAGCTGCCAGTATTGTGTTTGCGCGGGGCCGACTCGGATCTTGTAATGCCTGAAACGGTCGACGAGATGCGACGCCGTGGCCCGGGTGCCGCGGGTCGGTTAACGGTCGTGGAAATCAAGGGCTGCGGGCATGCCCCGGCGCTCAATGTGCCCGATCAGTTGGAGCAGGTGGCAGACTTCATTGAGGCGGCAGGTTGAGCAAAACTCACGTCACATGGCACTCGCGCCGCAGCAATGCCAGTGCGTCTGTCAGCGCGTAATCCAGGTCGCTTTGCAGCGTCGGTTGTGCTTCCTCGACAAATTCGCGCCATAGCCGGGCATAGTCATCGTGGTGTTGCACCGGGGCATGTTGCGCTATGTAGAGGCTGGTCAAATCGGGCTTGAGACCGGTTCTTCGGATCTTGCGAATCAATGCGATTGCGCTTCTTTCGGTCAGCAGTGTCTTGGCTGTGGCACCCGCTGCGATGCACAAAAACAGCGTCAACAAAGAACCGTCATCGCTGTGCCCGCCGGTGGCTTTGTGCCAGGTGTTCGACGCCACTCGGTCATGCTGATCGACTTCGTTTAGACCACTTTCAAGCCAGAAATAGCGACCCATGAAGGCGGCAGTCTGGTTGAACAGCTGTCTGGCTGGCACCGTACTACCGACAATCTTTGGCAAGTCGGAGATGACGGACTGTCGCATGGTTTGCAGCGTGGCTGTGCAGTGAGCGGGCAGGTCTTTTGGTATCACAATGAAGGTGTCAAAACCGCTGGCACCGGTCATTTTGCCAGTGTATTTTTTACGCAGCGCGGTCACCATTTTTTCAAACACCACCCAATCGGGCATCTCGCCACCGCCGATGGCCAGAGTCAACAGCGCGCTGCGTATGACAGCCTCGCTGTCTGGTGCGGCCTCTTCCAGCTCGGCGACATCCATGCCCAATTTCCCGGCCAGCCAGATGGCGACCTCCATCATCTGCGTTGCAGCACCGCGTCTGGCTAATTCGGTCTGGTAGGCAGCCACGGTTTTCAGCGACCATTCGGCCAGCAGTGGAATCTGTTCGTCGGCAAAACCGCCGCTGTCATGCATGCCAAAGTGGCTGGTTTGTGGCATCACAATCAAGCGCCGCAACAAGTCCGAGCCACCTTTCGAGTGGGATAAAAATGAGTGATCGCGCAACGATTCGGCGGCCTGTCGCAAATCACCGGCACTGGTTACTTCAAGATAAAGGCTGACCAGATTGACCATTCGGCGCTTGGCCATTTCGAGTTCCGGACGCAAATACTCAGTACCAAAATAGCGCGCAATTTGGACCATGCCTTTCGGTGCGTCGACGCAGATGGCGTCCAGCTTTGGCTGATCGATGACGGCGTTTTGCACGCCATAGGCCAATGCTTTCTCAAAAAATGGGCGCGCGTCGTAGAGTGAGACGGTAGCGGGCGAGACCGGGCGCTGCTCTGACATCTAGATCGCCGATTCCTCATCCGACTCACGTGCCGCTGGCGTCGCTTTGCCACGGTCGGTGTCGCCGGTCTCAATCCTGCCGTCGCCTGCGGGGTTCCCCGGCTCAGCGGAGTCGGCCTCAAAGGCACGCACTTTCTCACGCAACACCAGCAGCATTTCAATGAACAGGTCCGGGCATTGATGACGCAACAGCCAGGCCAGTTCCATCCAGTCGTGGTCAGCCACCTCCTCTTGTTCCAGCCGTGGCTTCACATAGGCCGAGGCCAGCAAGGCAGCTTCGGACAAGCTTTCACCGTCGTCTTGCGCCGCGTCAAACGTGCCAGTGCGTGCAAAGGCCTCGACGCGGCTCCATTTCTCTGAAAAGTAGTCAGCCAACGCGTCGCTGCCCCCCTCCAGGTCGCCAATCGCAGCTAAAAAATCCAGCGGATTGGCATCGTCCCGGAAAACAATGGAGTTGACCATGCCGCGCAAATGCGTGCGGGTCAGGTCCTTGTACTGTTTTTCAATCACCACGGCGCGCGCAAACTGACTTGGCGTCACCAGCAGGTTGATGACTGACTCCCTGGAGTTGTCGTATTCGCGGATCACCGCCAGAATATCTTTCGGTGGCAATTGCTCCAGTACCAGCGCCAGCGCACTGTCGCCCTCGGAGTCGGCCAATTCCACCAGGGCGGACTCGGCGCCGACGATGTCGCCAGCGGCGATCAGGCTTTGGGTTCTGGCAATCAGGGCAAGTTGGTTCATCTCAGTCTTTACGGTCAAAACCTTGTTCAACCATCCAGTCGGCGCCGGCTTCTTCACGGGCGCGGGCGTCTTGTTCTTCTTGCGCTTCCCATGCGTTGTCGTGATCGTCGCCAGTAGCTTCGTCGCTCTCGCTTTCAATGTTAATTTTGAGGATGCGGGGCGCCTCCGACTTGCCGTACATATATTCGAGACCGGCTGCCACCGTCAAGAACCAGGCACCCATCGGCTCTTTCAGTACCACTTGCGTCAGGTCGTGTGCCCACGGCGCCAACTCGGCAGCATCAGCCAGGCTGTGCCAATCGGGGAATTCGTTGGCTTCATGCGTCAGCAGGTGATCCATCACGGCTGGCAGCTTGAAGCGAAAGCCCTGGTGAAAGGTCACCGCCACCATCTCCGGGCTGAGCTCGATCATGTTGAGCAAAAAGTCAAACTCATTGCGCCGCTGCGTCAATCGCTGGTGCAACACGTTTCGGCCTTCCGAATCAAAAGTCAAGTCATCCATTTCCGACTGATAGGCTGAGCGCAGCTCGCGGAAAAATGGAGAGATGCTCATGGCGCGAGGTTTTTCATATTCATGATAGGTGGGTTTCAAAGTAGCTGTTTAAAGTAGCTGAGCCAAATTTCGTGCGCCGTATCGATCGGACTGTCCAGCAGATTTCGGCGTCGGTTCTGGTCATAAGCCTGGCGTTTGGCGGCATCCGAAAGCACTTCGTAAGCCGCTTGCACGGTCTGAAAGCGCTTGGGCGCGTCAACGGCGGCATTTCGGTCCGGGTGATGCAACGCCGCCTGCCGGCGAAACGCCTTTTTGATTTCGGCAAGGGTTGCAGAGCTGCCAACTCCAAGGGTCGCATAGTGGTCTGTCATGCGTGCTTAGGTGCCTGGTCTGGTCAGGTCCTGACCGATTCAAAAGAAAGCTGGAAGGGGGTGATTATGCCCGGCCATGGATCGCTGCGTGACGGAGCCTCAAGATTCACCCGGCCGATGTCTTGAGCGCAGGGTTGGCCAGGCGGCGTCGAAGTCGAACAACAGGCGCCGGCAGCTATTGAAAAAATTGCGTATGGATTTTGGCGCGAGCCTATTGTTTGGCGCCCAGCGCAAGCGCAGCGGCACGTGACTCCGCCAACGCCTGTTGCTGGGGTGCAGCCTGTGTCGGCCATCCGCAGAGATGGAGTTGGGTCAACTCGCACAAAGCGGTTATCCACTCTGGATCATCATTCAGGCAGGAAATGTAGTGAAACTCCTTGCCGCCTGCCGTCAGGAACGCAGCGCGCCCTTCCATATCGATTTCTTCCAGTGTCTCCAGGCAGTCGCTGGTGAAGGCTGGGCAGACCACGTCAACCCGATGGACGCCGGCTTGCCCCATTGCGATCAAGGTCGGTTCAGTATAGGGTTGTAGCCACTTGGCGCGACCCAGCCGTGATTGAAAAGTCACTTTGAACTGCTGTTGAGACAGTCCCAGTTGGTCAGCCAGCAGACGCGCTGTTTTGAAGCATTCGCAGTGGTACGGGTCACCCAGCAGCAGCGTGCGCTCCGGGACACCATGAAAACTCATGACCAGCTGATCCGGTCGGCCATGCATTTTCCAGTAGCGCCGAACCTTGCTCGCCAGCGCGACAATATAGTTCGGGTCGTCGTGGTAATGATTGACAAAGCGTAACTCGGGAATATTTCGCACCGTGCCAGCCCACTTATAAACTGCATCAAACAGACTGGCTGTGGTGGTAGCCGAATATTGAGGATAGGCCGGCAAGATAAGTACGCGAGTTGTTCCCTCGGATTTGAGTAAATCGAGTTGCGAGGCGATGGAAGTGCTGCCGTAGCGCATGGCATAGCGGACCTGCACCACGTGGCCGCGCTGCGCCAACCAGCCTTGCAGCAGCTTGGCCTGCTTTTCGGTCCAAACTTTCAGCGGTGAGCCTGCAGCACTCCAGATGCTGGCGTATTTGGCGGCTGATTTGGCAGGCCGAAAGCGCAGGATGATGCCGTGCAAAATCACCAGCCAAAGCAGTCGCGGGATCTCGACGACACGTGGGTCGCTCAAAAACTCCCGCAGGAAACGTCGTACATCGGCGGTGCTGGGTGTGTCAGGTGTGCCAAGGTTGCAATACAGCACGGCAGTGCGTGGCACCTGGCCGTGGTTGAACAGGGGTTCCTCGGCGTAACGGCCGGTCTTGAAAGTGGTCATGTGATCGGAGTGAGTTTTGAAATGTCGGAGCCGAAGTACCAGTCAGAGCGCATCATAAACGTCCAGCACGCCAGGCTTGATGGCCGCTACGGCGCTGCGCACGGCGCCTTCCAGGGTGGCCGGGTAGGGGCCGGCCACATAGTCGCCACAGGCTAGCAAGCCGGGCGCAATTTGCTGCAACGGGCGTTGCAGCCCAGGTCTGCAGGCAAAGGTAGCGCGCTTCTCGACGACGGTTTGAACAGCTTGCAGCGCGAGGCCCAGTTGCGCTTGGGCCTGCCGGATAACCTGTGCCTGCAGCGCCTCGCGGCTGTCGTTGCTGGCGCTGACGACAAAGGCCAGCAATCCTTGGGGCCCACCTAACTGGCCACGGTCGAAGACAAACTGCGCTGGCGTCAAGCCGGAGTTTTGCCCGGTCGTGTCGACATGGTTGCGCAGCGCCAGCATGGGGTAGGGCAGGCGGGCATGGTTGCCCCAGGCATAAACAGTGGTAATCGCCTGAAACGGTAGCAGGCTCGCGACGTCGGTCCATTCTCGAATCTTGCCCGCCAGCGAGTCATTGACCAGCGGCAAAGTGTTCTCCAGCGTTCTGACCGATCCGGCGGCAGACGTTGCCAAAATTGCGACATCAAAATCTTCGCCCTGAACTTGCCACCGCGAGCCTTGTGGCAACATTGATTGCACCCGTGTGCCCAGGCGCAACTGGCCACCGCGGTCGCTCAGCCAGCGCGCAGCGGCCAGCGGAAACAGGGTGGAAAGGTCAACCCGTGGCAGCAGCAAATTGGAGCCTCCTTGCACGCCGAACAAGGCGTCTTTCAGCACGCGCAGGAATACCTGGGCGCTGGCCTGATCAGCCGGCGTATTGAGAGCCGACACGCACAGCGGCTCAATCAGCTCGGTCATGACGCGCGGGCTCAGGCGCTGGCAAAGTTGTGTCACTGTGCTGGCGGCGTCACATTGAAAGCCGTCAAGCTGCCAGTGACCCGCTGCACGCAGCAGGCACCACTTGTCTGCCAGACTCCAGCCGCGCGCTGACACGATGCCGGCCAGTGCGTCGAGCGGTGCTGGCCAGTGCGGAAAACGCAGGCCCCGTCCGTCTGGAAACATCAACATCATGGGCAGTCGCAGCAGGGTCACTTCGGGTTCCACGCCAACCAGACGCAACAGCCGTAAGGACTCGCTGTAGGCGCCAATCAGAATGTGCTGGCCGTTGTCCAGCGTCACAGGCGTGCCGTCAGTCAAAGCGCCCGGCAGGGCTCTGGCTCTCCCGCCACAGACCTGGGATGCCTCGAATACCACCGTGGTGTGACCAGCTCGCGTCGACTCGACGGCCGCCGCCAAGCCGGCCCAGCCGGCGCCGATGATGGCAATTTTCATTTGTTCACTTGTCGCCGCCGCGCCGCGCCACCCCAGGCATGTCGGCGCCTGCAAGGCCTGGCACAGAACACGCGATGGCTAGCCTGGGGGTCATGGTCAGAACCGGCCAAGGGCCTGCACCTTCCAGGCCAGCCACATTTTGCGCAGGGGTGTGAGGCTGATTCGCTGGTGCAGCACGGCGAAGTTGTCGCGCTCAATTTCCTTGAGCAAGGTGCGGTAGATACTGGCCATCATCAGCCCCGGCTTTTGCGCGCGGCGATCAGACGGCGGCAGCAGGGCCAGGGCCTCGTCATAGAGGGCCAGGGCGCGTCGGGCCTGGAATTGCATCAGCGCCGTGAAGCGGTCGGAGTAACTGCGTTGCAGGATTTCATGTGCTTTGACATCAAAGCGCTGCAACTCGTTCATGGGCAGGTAAATGCGCCCGCGCAAGGCGTCTTCGCCGACGTCGCGAATGATGTTGGTGAGCTGCAAGGCGAGCCCCAGCTTGTGCGCGTAAGCGGTGGTTGCTTCTTGTGTCTGGCCGAAGATGTTGGCAGCCACTTCTCCCACCACACCGGCCACCAGATGGCAGTAGCGCTGTAGCGTGGGGTAGTCGAGGTAGCGGGTTTGGGTCAGGTCCATCTGACAGCCCTCGACCACCGACTGCAGGTGGCGTTGTTCGATGCTGTACTGCGCCGCCAGTGGCATCAAGGATTGCATCACTGGGTGGCTGGGTTGGCCGGCAAATGACTTGGCCACTTCCGCCTGCCACCAGGCCAGTTTGGTTTGGGCCACACTAGGGTCGACCATATCGTCGACCACATCATCGACCTCGCGGCAGAACGCATAAAACGCCGTAATGGCAGCGCGCCGGGGTTGAGGCAAAAACAAAAAGGCGTAATAAAAGCTGCTGCCCGAGGCGGCGGCTTTTTGCTGGACGTAGTCTTGTGGCGTCATGAAGGGTTCGGGTTGCGGGGCCTAGTTTAATCAGCGTGCATTACCCCATGCGCCAGGCCCGCCAAAGCAGCAAGGGCCAGTCAGTCCAAACCAGCTTGGGCCGCGAGCGCCAGGTGGCAAATTTCAAGGCTTCAATTTTGTCAAGGATGCGCAAGCCGCCCTGTATGACCAGCCGCAATTCCCAGCCAGCGCGACCTGGTATTCGACACGCCAGTGATGCGCCTTTTTGCATCACCGACCTTGCATAGGTGGCGTAGTCTGCTACCAACTTTGCTGCGTTTTGCGATCGGCTGTCTGCCCGCAGGTCGGCGTCACTCACACCGTGTCGCTGCATCGCCTGCAGACTGACGTACCAGCGCCCGCGCGTGACATCGACGCTGAGGTCCTGCCAGAAGTTGATGAGTTGCAATGCGCTGCAGATCTGGTCGCTTTGGGCGAGTGACTGGTCGTCCTCGATACCATACAGATGCAGCAGCAGTCGGCCCACCGGGTTGGCAGAGCGCGTGCAATAGTCCAGCAGTTCGGCATCTGTCTGGTAGCGACGAGCGCTGGCGGTAAAGCGGATGTCTTGTTCAAAAGCCTGCAGTAGCCGGTCCAGCAGCAGGGTCGACAACTGAAACTCCTGAATGATTTTGCCCAGTGGCTCGAATACGTGCGGCCATCTGCCGCTGTGGCCTCGCCCGACGCTGATGGCTTGCAGGTCAACGCGATAGGCGGACAGATCCGCCAGTCGGGTCAGACTTGGCGCTTCACCTTCATCGGCAATGTCGTCAGCGGTGCGGGCAAAACCATAAATGGCTGCAATGGCCGGTCGTAGCCGTGCCGGGCAAAGGCAGGAGGCAACCGGAAAGTTTTCGTAGTGATCCATTGTTCGCGGGGTCAAAATTCAAGTCGTTTGACAATTTTAAAAAACTATCTTAGATTAATAACCAATTGGTCATTAAAGTGGGTTTTCGTGTCCCAAAGGTGAATACTGTCATGAAATCTGTCAAATATCTAAAGTTGTCCAGCAGTTTACTGTTGCTTTTGGCGGCGCTTCCCTATCTGTCAGCCTGTTCCAGGACGGTGCCCCCGCCGGATCCGGTTCAGGCTGTCAAAGTGCTGATGGTGGCAGCGCAGAGTATGCAGTCTGGTTCGGAGTTTGCCGGCGAAGTGCGGGCGCGGATTGAGTCACGGGTGGGTTTTCGGGTGGCCGGCAAGTTGATCCGGCGCGCTGTCGATGTCGGTCAGCGCGTCAAGGCCGGACAACTGCTGGCGCAGCTTGATGCGCAAGACTACCAACTTGCAACCGACGCCGCGCGGGCGCAGCTTGCTGCTGCTGTCACCAGTCGCGATCTGGCAGCCGCCGATTTCAGGCGCTTCAAGGAGCTCCGCGATCAGAATTTCATCAGTGGCGCCGAATTGGAGCGCCGCGAGGCCACCTTGAAAGCAACCCAGGCGCAACTGGAACAAGCTCAGGCCCAGTTGACCGGGCAAGGCAACCAGGCGGCCTACACCACGCTGCAAGCCGATGTCTCGGGTGTGGTGACTGCGGTGGAGGCGGAACCCGGTCAAGTGCTGGCGGCTGGCACACCGGTATTGCGCATTGCACAGGACGGACCACGCGATGTGGTGTTTGCTGTGCCCGAGGACAAGATTGGCTTGATCACGCTGGGTATGGGGGTGGAGGTTCGGGTTTGGCCGTCGAATGCCAGCGTTCAGGCTCGCGTGCGGGAACTTGCTGCCAGTGCCGACCCGGTTACCCGAACGTTTGCCGTCAAGGTGTCTCTGGCAGCCAAAGATGTATTGCCGCTGGGTAGCACAGTGACGGTGGTGCCCAAAGTATTTGATCGCAGTGGCATCGATGTCATCAAACTGCCCACCAGTGCCCTGTACCAGAGCGGCAAGTCGGCCGCCGTCTGGTTGCTGGACCCGGCCAGCATGACCATCAGACTGCAGCCGGTACAAATCGCCACCGCCGATGGCAACGACCTGGTGGTGGCCAGCGGTTTGCAGCCCGGTATGCTGGTGGTGTCGGCCGGCGTACACGTGCTGTCGGCCGGACAAAAAGTATCGATCTACAAAGGGAATTCTCCGGTACCCAGCAGTCTGGCTGCGCAGCGCACCGCCAATTCAGCAGCAAGCGACAGCAAGACCGGTGTTGCCCCATCCAAATGACGCGACCATGAAGCAAGATCAACCCAAAGAGGTGTTCAACCTCTCCAAGTGGGCACTGGACCATGTGGCGCTGACGCGCTACCTGATGCTCGTGCTGCTGCTGCTGGGCGCCGCAGCCTACTTCCAGCTAGGGCAGGATGAAGACCCGCCATTTACTTTTCGACTGATGGTGGTGCGGGCTTTCTGGCCGGGGGCGACAGCGCAGCAGATGGCCGAACAGGTGGCCGACAAGATTGAAAGTACTTTGCAAGAAGTGCCCAGTGCCGACAAGATTCGCAGCTTTTCCAAGCCGGGCGAGACCACCATCCTGTTCCAGGTGAAGGACTCGACGCGGGCCACTGACGTCAGCAACATCTGGTACGACGTTCGCAAAAAAGTGGGGGACATGCGTCAAACCTTGCCCGGCGGTGTCCAGGGTCCGTTTTTCAACGACGAATTCGGCGATGTGTTTGGCACCATTTACGCCTTGCAGGCTGACGGTTTTTCTGACGCCGAGGTCAAGGCTTATGCCGATGAGGTGCGGCAAAAGCTGCTGCGCATACCGGACGTCAGTAAGGTCGATGAGTTCGGGGTGCAGGACGAAAAAATATATATCGAGATATCGCAAAAGCGTCTGGCTCAACTGGGGCTCGACCTGAACCAGGTGCTGGCGCAGTTGAACCAGCAAAATGCCGTCGAGGGTGCAGGTGCCGTGCAGACGCCGCTGGACGTGGTGCAGGTGCGCGTTGCGGGACAGTTTGTTGCCGTCGAGGAACTGAGCGCGCTGCCGATCCGGGGTAGCTCCGGTCGCCAATTGCGGTTGGGTGATATTGCCAATATCAAGCGAGCTTATATTGATCCGGCGAGCGTCAAAGTGCGCTTTCAGGGCAAGCAGGTGCTTGCCTTGGGCGTGTCGATGTCCAAGGGTGGCGACATCATCGCGCTGGGCAAGGCGCTCAAGAGTGCCAGCGAAAAAATCAACGCTGCATTCCCCGCCGGTCTGCATCTGGAGGAGGTTCAGGATCAGCCTGCCGCCGTCGCCAGGTCGGTCAATGAATTTGTCCGAACGCTGGTGGAGGCCATTGTCATCGTGCTGGCGGTGAGCTTCGTCAGTCTGGGTTTGCACAGGCGCGATGGTGCGCAGCCTTGGTACCGGCGCTACTACGTTGATGTGCACCCCGGACTGGTGGTTGGGATAACCATTCCCCTGGTGCTGGCAGTGACATTTCTGGGAATGAATTATTGGGGCATCGGTCTGCACAAGATCTCACTGGGCTCTCTCATCATCGCGCTTGGCTTGCTGGTGGACGATGCGATCATCTCGGTTGAGATGATGGTGCGCAAGATGGAAGAAGGCTACGACAAGATACGGGCTGCCACCTTTGCCTATGAAATCACGGCCATGCCGATGCTGACCGGAACACTGATTACAGCGGTCGGGTTTCTGCCGATCGGGATCGCAAGATCGGTCACAGGCGAATACACCTTTGCCATTTTTGCAGTGACTGTGCTGGCGCTCGTTATCAGCTGGTTTGTGTCCGTCTACTTTGTACCGTATCTGGGAACATTATTTCTGCGCGTCAAGCCACACGCCGAAGGCGACCATCCGCACGAGCTGTTTGACTCACCGTTTTACAGTGTTTTCCGCCGGACGGTGAACTGGTGTGTGCAATACCGATGGCTGACTATCGGTATTACTTTGCTGACTTTTGCGTTGGGTATTGTGGGCATGGGACAAGTGCAGCAGCAGTTTTTTCCGGATTCGTCGCGACCCGAAATTCTGCTGGACGTCTGGTACCCGGAGGGCACGGCCTTTGCCGCCAATGAACTGACGACCCAAAGGATTGAGGAACGCTTGCGGCAGGAACCCGGCGTGGAAAGTGTCACTACCTGGGTCGGCTCCGGGGTTCCGCGCTTTTATCTACCGCTCGATACCATCTTCCCGCAAAGCAACGTTTCGCAGTTCATCATCCTGCCGCAGAGTTTGAAGTTGCGCGAGTCGATCCGCGTCAAGTTGCCGGCCATGATGGCGCAGGAATTTCCTGAAATCCGGGCCCGTGTCAAGATCTTGCCGAATGGTCCGCCGGTGGCTTATCCGGTGCAGTTCCGGGTTGTGGGCGGTATGCCAGGGGCGCTGCGCGAACGGGCCGACGAGGTCAAGGCAGTGATGCGCGCGAACGATAAGATGCGCGGCGTCAACGACAACTGGAATGAATCGGTCAAGGTCATGCGCCTTGAGGTGGACCAGAGCAAGGCACGAGAACTGGGCGTTTCCAGTCAGTCCATTGCGCAAGCCGCCAGAGTCATGCTGTCAGGCAGCAACGTCGGCCAATTCCGCGACGCTGACAAGCTGATTGATATCGTATTGCGCCAGCCGTATGAGGAACGCAACGCCATTTCCGATATTGCCAATGCTTACCTGCCGACGGCCAGCGGCAGGTCAATTCCGCTGCTGCAGATTGCCAAGCCTGTGCTTGACTGGGAACCGGGTGTGCTGTGGCGCGAAAACCGTGATTACGCCATTACGGTCCAGGGCGACATCATCGAAGGTTTGCAAGGTGCCACCGTCACGGCTGAGCTATTGCCGACATTGCGCGCGCTGGAGGCGTCATGGAAGCGCAATGGCTGGCTCGATTACCGTATCGAAGTAGCCGGGGCGGTGGAAGAAAGCAGCAAGGGCTCGGACTCAATTGCAGCCGGTATTCCGATCATGCTGTTCATCACATTCACGCTCTTGATGTTGCAGTTGCATAGTTTCAGCCGCGCCATGCTGGTGTTCCTGACGGGTCCGCTGGGCATCGCCGGCGTTGCCATGGCCTTGCTGGTGTCGGGGCGGCCGTTCGGCTTCGTCGCTTTGCTGGGAGTGATTGCCCTGATGGGAATGATCCAGCGCAATTCAGTGATCTTGATTGATCAAATCGAGCAGGACCGGGCCAATGGAGTTGCTGCCTGGGATGCTATTGTCGAGTCGGCGGTGCGGCGGTTGCGCCCGATTGTGTTGACTGCTGCTGCCGCTGTGCTGGCAATGATTCCACTTTCGCGCTCGGTTTTTTGGGGGCCGATGGCGATTTCCATCATGGGCGGTCTGATCGTGGCTACTGTTCTGACGCTGCTTGCCTTGCCGGCCATGTATGCGGCGTGGTTCCGGGTCAAGCGGGAGGTAGCGCCAGCAGGTTAAAATCGTCGGCTGACCGATTTAGCGGGGTGGTCTTTAAGACCGCCCCTTTTGTTTTTGCGCGGGTGGCGAAATTGGTAGACGCACCAGGTTTAGGTCCTGACGGTAGCAATACTGTGCGGGTTCGAGTCCCGCCCCGCGCACCATGTATCTTGGAGAATTACGATGACTGTTACCGTTGAAACCCTGCAAAAGCTGGAGCGAAAAATGACGCTGACGCTGCCCGTCGGCACCATTCATTCTGAAGTTCAGTCGCGTTTGAAGAAGCTGGCTCGTACCGTCAAGATGGACGGTTTTCGCCCCGGCAAGGTCCCCATGAACGTGGTGACGCAGCGTTATGGCTACTCGGTTCATTACGAAGTGATGAACGACAAAGTGGGTGAGGCTTTCGCCGTTGCTGCGAATGAGGCCAAGCTGCGTGTTGCGGGACAACCGCAAATCACCGAGAAGGACGCTTCGCCGGAGGGTGAAATGGCTTTTGATGCGGTTTTTGAGGTCTATCCGGAAGTCAAAATTGGAGACCTGACGAGCGCTGAAGTGCAAAAAATCAGTGCCGACGTGACGGAAGGCGCGATCGACAAGACGCTTGACATCTTGCGCAAGCAGCGGCGCACCTTTGCGCAGCGCCCACAAGATGCTGCGGCGCAAGACGGCGACCGTGTGACGGTTGATTTTGAAGGCAAGATCGACGGTGAAAGCTTTTCCGGCGGCAAGGCGGATAATTTTCAATTCATCCTGGGTGATGGTCAGATGCTCAAGGAATTTGAAGAAGCAACGCGCGGCATGAAGGCGGGCGAAAGCAAGACTTTCCAGCTGGCTTTCCCGGCAGACTACCATGGCAAGGATGTGGCTGGCAAAACGGCCGACTTCATGGTCACTCTTCATAAGGTAGAGTCTGCCCATCTGCCCGAAGTCAACGAGGCGCTGGCCAAGTCGCTTGGCATTGCCGACGCCAGCGTGGAGGGTTTGCGCGCTGACGTCAAGAAAAACCTGCAGCGCGAAGTCAAGTTCCGCTTGTTGGCGCGCAACAAGCAGGCAGTGATGGACGCTTTGGTATCCAAGTCCGAACTGGATCTGCCCAACACCAGTGTGCAAGCGGAAGTCAAGCGCCTGACGGAAGGTGCTCGCGCCGACCTCAAGCAACGCGGTGTCAAGGACGCCGAAAAAGCGCCCATTCCGGAGGAAATCTTCCGACCGCAGGCCGAACGTCGCGTGCGACTGGGGCTGGTGGTGGCTGAGTTGGTGCGCTCCAACAATCTGCAGGCAAAGCCAGAACAAATCAAGGCGCACATTGAAGAATTGGCTGCCAGCTATGAAAAACCGGCCGATATACTGCGCTGGTATTACAGCGACAACAACCGTCTGGCCGAAGTTGAAGCCATTGTCATTGAAAACAATGTGACTGAGTTTGTGCTCAGCAAAGCCAGGGTCAGTGAAACAAGCATGTCCTTTGATGAGCTGATGGCTCAAAACTGACGCCGTCGCCGAGTTTCTAGACGGCGCCAATACGGCTTGTGCCGGGCTTGTAGTCTGGGATTCAAGCCTTATGTCCTTTGTGCCGTATATTTTCGGTACAGTAGCAGTCTTATTGGAGTCAAAATGAACGAGCGATTCGGTGCAATGCAAACTCAAGCCCTGGGCATGGTGCCGATGGTGATTGAGCAGTCAGGTCGTGGCGAGCGGTCTTATGACATTTATTCACGACTGCTCAAGGAGCGCGTGATTTTTTTGGTGGGCACGGTGAACGACTATGTCGCCAATCTGGTGGTAGCGCAATTGTTGTTTCTGGAGAGCGACAATCCTGACAAGGATGTTTCCTTCTACATCAACTCGCCGGGTGGTTCGGTCAGCGCCGGCATGGCAATTTTTGACACCATGAACTTCATCAAGCCGGATGTGTCTACTTTGTGCACCGGCATGGCGGCCAGCATGGGTGCCTTTCTATTGGCTGCCGGGGCCAAAGGCAAACGCTTTTCACTGCCCAATTCCAAAGTCATGATTCACCAGCCTTCGGGTGGTAGCCAGGGCCAGGCGACCGAGATCGAGATTCAGGCACGCGAAATACTGAAGACCCGCGAGCAGTTGAATAAAATACTGGCTGAGCGAACTGGCCAGCCGCTGGAGCGCATTGAGCGTGACACCGAGCGCGACTACTACATGTCGGCTGAGGAATCGAAGGAATATGGCCTGATTGATCAGGTCATCTCGAAAAGGGCGTAGTTCATATGGCTGAGAAGAAAAGCGCATCGGGCGAAAAAACTCTTTATTGCTCCTTTTGCGGCAAGAGCCAGCACGAGGTAAAGAAGCTGATTGCAGGGCCGTCCGTGTTTGTCTGCGACGAATGCATTGAGCTTTGCAACGAGATCATTCGCGACGAATTGCCAGCCAGTGCGGAGCCTGGCAAGGCTGGCAGTGAATTGCCTACGCCATCAGAAATCAAGGCCAATCTGGACAACTATGTGATTGGCCAGGAGCCGGCCAAAAGAACCCTGGCGGTGGCGGTGTACAACCACTACAAGCGTTTGCGACACAAGGAAAAGGCCAAAAAAGATGACGTTGAGCTGGCCAAAAGCAATATTTTGCTGATCGGACCGACTGGCTCTGGCAAGACCCTGTTGGCCCAGACGCTGGCCCGCATGCTCGACGTTCCCTTTGTGATGGCGGACGCCACCACCTTGACTGAAGCCGGTTACGTCGGTGAGGACGTCGAAAATATCGTGCTCAAGTTGCTGCAAAGCTGCAACTACGAGGTTGAGAGGGCGCAACGCGGCATTGTCTATATTGACGAGATCGACAAAATTTCCCGCAAGTCCGAAAACCCCTCCATCACGCGAGACGTGTCGGGCGAGGGCGTGCAACAGGCGTTGCTCAAACTGATTGAAGGCACCATGGCCAGCGTGCCACCGCAAGGCGGACGCAAGCACCCGAACCAGGATTTCGTCCAAATCGACACCACCAATATTCTGTTCATTTGTGGCGGTGCATTTTCCGGGCTGGAGAAAGTGATTGACAATCGAACCCAATCGTCCGGCATGGGGTTCGGGGCCACCGTCAAAAGCAAGGAGCAGCGCAGCCTGACAGCGGTTTTCAAGGAGGTTGAGCCGGAAGACTTGATCAAGTTTGGTTTGATTCCAGAGTTGGTGGGCCGCATGCCGGTGGTGGCTACGCTGGCCGAGTTAAGCGAAGACGCCTTGGTACAAATTTTGACGGAGCCCAAAAACGCACTGGTCAAGCAATACAGCAAGCTGCTGGCAATGGAAGGGGTTGATCTCGAAATTCGCCCCTCAGCCCTGAAGGCCATTGCCAAAAAAGCGCTGGCTCGCAAAACTGGCGCGCGTGGCTTGCGCTCCATCATGGAGCAGGCATTGATCGATACCATGTACGAATTGCCGAACGCCAGCAATGTCGACAAAGTGGTGGTGGATGAGTCCACCATTGAAGAGAACAAGCCACCGTTGCTGGTTTATCGCGAGGCCGCCCGCAAGGCCTGATTTGACTTCCCATTGCGGGTTGAAAGTCTGCGCATCTAACCCATATTCAACAGGTAACTAAAAGGTTTCCCTCATGTCCGGTCATACCCCGCTACCTGCTACCGCCATTGACCTGCCACTGCTGCCGCTGCGCGACGTGGTTGTCTTTCCGCACATGGTGATCCCGCTTTTCGTCGGTCGACCGAAGAGCATCAAGGCGCTCGAAGCGGCCATGGAGTCGGAGCGCCGCATCATGCTGGTGGCCCAGAAAGCTGCGGCAAAAGACGATCCGCTGGTGACCGACATGTTTGACGTTGGCTGCGTCTCGACCATTCTGCAAATGCTCAAGCTGCCCGATGGTACGGTCAAAGTATTGGTCGAAGGCCAGCAGCGCGCACGCGTCAACAAGATAGAAGAAGGTGAATTGCATTTTTCTGCCAACGTCACGCCGGTCGATGCATTGGCTGAGGCGGAGCTCAAGTCGCGCGGCAAGGCCAGTGAAGTTGAAGCCCTGCGCCGTGCCGTGGTTCAGCAGTTCGATCAGTATGTCAAGCTCAACAAAAAAATTCCACCGGAAATTTTGACCTCGATTTCAAGTATTGATGATGCCGGGCGGTTGGCCGATACCATCGCTGCGCACTTGCCGCTGAAGCTCGACAACAAGCAGGCGGTGCTCAATCTTTCAGGCGTCAAGGACCGACTCGAAAACCTGTTTGAGCAGATCGAGCGCGAAGTCGACATCCTCAATGTCGATAAGAAAATTCGTGGCCGCGTCAAGCGGCAGATGGAAAAAAACCAGCGTGATTTCTACCTGAACGAACAGGTCAAGGCGATTCAGAAGGAACTGGGTGAAGGCGAAGATGGTGCTGACATTGACGAGGTTGAAAAAAGGATCAAGTCCGCCAAAATGCCCAAGGAAGCGTTAAAAAAGGCTGAGGGTGAACTGAAGAAACTCAAGCTCATGTCGCCGATGTCGGCCGAAGCGACGGTGGTGCGCAATTACATCGATGTCCTGACAGGCCTGCCGTGGTCCAACAAAACCAAGATCAAGCACGACCTCGGCAACGCCGAGAAAGTGCTCAATGAAGACCATTATGGTCTTGACAAGGTGAAAGACCGTATTCTTGAGTATCTGGCGGTGCAGCAGCGGGTCGAAAAGGTCAAGGCACCTATTTTGTGTTTGGTTGGGCCTCCGGGCGTTGGCAAGACCTCGCTCGGACAGTCCATCGCCAAGGCCACAGGGCGCAAGTATGTGCGCATGGCACTGGGTGGCATGCGGGATGAAGCGGAGATTCGCGGCCACCGCCGGACCTACATCGGTGCCATGCCCGGCAAGGTATTGCAAAGCCTGGCAAAGATTGGCACGCGCAACCCGCTGTTTTTGCTCGACGAGATTGACAAGTTGGGAACCGACTTCCGCGGTGACCCCTCAAGTGCGCTGCTGGAGGTGCTGGACCCCGAGCAAAATCACAAATTTGGAGATCACTACGTTGAGGTCGACTTTGATTTGAGCGACGTCATGTTTGTCGCAACTTCCAACTCCATGAACATCCCGCCAGCCCTGCTGGATCGTATGGAAGTGATTCGTCTGTCGGGTTATACCGAGGATGAAAAAACCAGCATTGCCATCAACTTCCTGTTGCCCAAGCAACTGAAGAACAATGGCGTCAAGGTAGAAGAGTTGTTGATCAGCGATGACGCCGTGCGTGACATTGTTCGCTACTACACGCGTGAAGCCGGGGTGCGTTCACTGGAGAGAGAACTTTCCAAGATTTGCCGCAAGGTGGTCAAAGGTTTGCAACTCAAGAAAATGGTGGCACAGGTCAAAGTCAACGCCGACAATCTGAATGATTTCCTGGGCGTTCGCAAATACAACTATGGGCGCGCCGAGCAACTCAATCAGGTGGGTCAGGTGGTGGGCCTGGCCTGGACCGAGGTGGGTGGTGACCTGTTGACAATTGAGGCTGCCATGATGCCTGGCAAGGGCGTCATCACGCGCACCGGATCACTGGGTGACGTGATGAAGGAATCTGTCGAAGCCGCCCGCACGGTGGTGCGCAGTCGCTCGCGTCGTTTGGGCATCAAGGATGAGTTTTTCGAGAAAAAAGATATTCATATTCACGTGCCTGACGGTGCCACGCCGAAAGACGGCCCGAGTGCCGGTGCGGCGATGACAACCGCCTTTGTTTCTGCCATGACGGGTATCCCGGTGCGTGGTGATGTCGCCATGACCGGCGAAATTACCTTGCGTGGCGAAGTCACTGCCATTGGCGGTTTGAAGGAAAAACTGCTGGCCGCCTTGCGCGGTGGCATCAAGACTGTGTTGATCCCGGAAGAGAACGCCAAGGACCTGCAGGATATTCCGGCAAATGTAAAAAATGGACTGGAAATCGTGCCGGTGCGATGGATCGACAAGGTGCTCGAAATCGCGCTGGAGAGAATGCCAACGCCGCTGTCTGACGAAGACCTTGTGGTGGCACCTCCGGCGGAGGTCTCGGTCGTCAGGCCTGAAATTGCAGGGTCTGTTAAGCACTAAGTGAGCTGACCAGTGGTGTAGACTGGCCGAAAAGTTTAATCACGCTGGTAATGCGACTGGCCAGGAAAATTTGATGTCGGTACTCAGCAATGAAGATCTGCTAAAGCGAGTTCCCTTGTTCGGGCTGCTGACGTCAGTACAGGCCGCGTCGTTGACCAGCAATTTGATGAAGCAACGGCACAAGCGCGGTGACCGCGTCGTGGAGCACGGGCAAAAATCGAATTCCCTCTACATCATCCTGGCCGGCCGGGCACGTGTTGTTTTGGCCAACGACAAAGGGCGCCAGGTCATACTTGCCGAGTTGGTTGCCGGCGACTACTTTGGCGAGATGAGTCTGATCGACAACGAGGCGCATTCTGCCACTGTCGTTGCCGAAACTCAGATGGATGTACTGGTGCTCAGTCGCGATGGTTTTCTGCGCTGCCTGATGGAAAATCCACCAATGTCTTTATCTGTCATGCGCGGTCTGGTGCAGCGCATTCGCCACGCCAACCAACAGATTGCCTCTTTCGCACTAAGAGGTGTCTACGGTAGAGTGGCAAATATTTTGCTCTCAACCGCTGTTAAAAATGAGAACGGCGAACTGCTGATCAGTGGCAAAATCTCTCATGTGGATATCGCCAAAATGGTGGGGTCATCGCGGGAGATGGTAAGCCGGGCCATGAAAGATTTTGAAGAAAGCTCTTTCATTCAAAAACTGGAGGGGGGTGGTTTGCGTGTTTTTGAGCGACGATCCAAACCGCGTTTTTAGGTTCAAATCGCGATGAAAACCTGCCGTGCGACCGCCTGCCTGATCTGCCTTGGACTTTGCTCTGTGGCTGCACAGGCACAGATTTATGCCGGCACCACGGCGTCTGGCGCTATCTTTCTGTCGAGCAGCCAGGAAGACAATGCCGCACAGGTGATTGTTGAAGCCTTAAGCCTTCCCGAGGAGCGGCATGAACTGGAAGCCGTGGTTGTCGCAGCGCGCGCAATACCCGAAGGCTTCGCGCCATTCATCCATGAAGCCAGTGTTGCCTACCAATTGCCCGCCGCACTGATTCACGCAGTTATATCCGTTGAATCCAATTACAACCCGCGTGCCTTGTCTCCCAAAGGCGCACAGGGTTTGATGCAACTTATGCCTGCCACAGCAAGGCGTTTTGGCGTCGTCAATAGTTTCGATCCCAGGGTCAATATCCTGGCCGGCAGCAAGTATTTGCGCTGGTTGTTGGACTACTTCGAGCAAGACCTGGAATTAACCGTGGCGGCCTACAACGCTGGTGAAAAAGCCGTGATTCAGGCAGGCCGACGCATCCCCAAATTTGCCGAAACCGAAAAATACGTGCCTAAAGTTCTGGCGCTCTACAAAAGGGCGCTACAACAACTCTGACGCTAAGCGCGCTCTTTAGCGTCGTGGTCGCGGCACGGGTTGCGTAAATCCAGGTGGAGTCGGCGTAGCCGGGCGTTGCGGCGGTGCGCCGACTGGGCTTTGGCCGGTGTTGCCAGGTGTGCTGTAGCTGCCATTGGGCAAAAGAATTGGATTTGCCGCCGGCAAGGCCGAGCGAAACACCCACTCCGAATAACTTGTTTTGTCGGCCAAAGCCTTGTCGCGCAGTTTGAACTCAGCGACTTTCAGCGGAGCTTCGGAGGACTGGCTGTAGACCCCCACCAATTGTCCACTGGGCAGGCGAACTTCACCCCAGTCTGCCTTGCCGGTCATCGGGTCTACATAGAGCTTGCGCAGGTAGCGACGTGATTTATCGGGTGAGCGGTCGTCTTGCAGCAACTCCTGCATGGCCATTGGAAAACGCACACTGCCGCGCGGAGAATCAATGTAGTAACGCGTTATGGCCTGCCGGAATTGGTTACCGATGAAAAGCAACTCTTCTTCATGTTCGCGCTGGGCGCTTTGATGCCACACCTCCGAGACCGCGCTCAGCCCGATGCCGATCACGGTCAGGCCGATCAGCAGTCCGATGTAGACAAAGCCTTTGTATTTACCATTCTGCATACGGTACATTGTTCGACCCGGCACCCTGCGCGCCGCTGAAAATGTTGTAAACCGAGCCAGCTTGACCACCGGGAGGTGCGACCACTGACCAACTGTCCGAGCGTTCTGTAATCGGATCCCACGGCAAGGTGCGCAGATATCGGCGGTCCACCAGATCGGTCAGTTGGTCCGGGTATTTGCCGGTGTCACTGTAGAACTTGTCCAGCGCATCACGCGTCGATGCCAGATTGGCTTTTAGAACAGTTTCCTTGCTGCGCTCGATGGATCGGAAATAGCGCGGCGCCGCCAGCGTCAGCAGCAGACTCACAATGGCCATCACGATGATCAGCTCGATCAGCGTGAAACCTTTGCGCAAGGATCGAAAAACGGGTTGGGAAGCCATAAATTTACCAGTCCCGATACGGGATGCCATTGAGACCGACAGCCAATGACAAGGAGTAGACGTCAAAGATGTCAGCCCCGGCCTGGGGATTTTCGGGCGGGCTGGCATAGCTGCGCAATCCCCAGGTCGCCTCTGCCGGCGTAGCAGCATCTGAGGCCATCGGGTCCCGTGGAATGCGACGCAGGAAAAAAAGTTTTTGCTCTTTGTTGGGGCTTTTGGCGTCTGTCACACCCGATACAAGAGCAGTCAAAGTTGGTGGATAACCCGATCCCTTGGCATCGTCAAGAATGCGGCCTTCCTCGACGGCTTGCTTGTAACGATCGATGGCAGTGCGAATTTGCCGCAGTGCATCGTGTAATTCACGCTCGTTGCTGCGTCTGGCCGCTAGCTCGAGCATTGGAAAAGAAATCGTCGCCAACAGACCGACGATGGCCACCGTCACGATCATTTCGATCAGCGTGAAACCCGCTGTTCGTCGCCGTGATTTGAACATGCTCATTGAGCGACCTTGATCTCCAGGCTAACCGGCGCCGGGGCGGGCAAAATCTGCTCGCCACTGTCTGTTGTGACAAGGCTGCTACTTGCCACGCTGACCTGCGTTTGCCCTGGTGTTTCAAGCACCTCAAACTGCACCTCGGCCAGTGCGCCACCGGCCGTTGGCAGACTCTCCCCCCGACCGGCTGTCAACTCAATGTGCACAGAACCCGGGCCATCGGCATCGCCGGTAAAACGCGCCGCAGTCGTTGCATTGCGCTCGGCGGCAGCCTCATGGACTGACACCAAACGCAAGCGACTGGCATCATAGGCAAGCGTCATTTGAATACTGGTGGCCCCCGGCATGGTGGGCAGTGACAATGCCATGGAGATTTGCTCGCCCGGTTTGGCCGACTGGGGACCTGCCAACCCCACAGGTGTCGGTGCCGCTGGGCGCAAGGCCGGCTTGGGTCCCGGCAAAGCAGTGGCGGGTCTGGCGGTTGGTCCAGTCGGGCGTGCGACCGGTGCCGCTGGTGCTGCCGCCGTCGGCTGCGTGGCTACAGTGGGCCCGCTTACAGCCTGGCTTTTAGCCGATCCAACAACCTTGCTGCCATAGCGCAGGTTGTTCTCGGTACCCGACCACATTTCCAGCAAGTCGCCATCGGCTTGGCGGTTGCTGCGCACAATCCGGGGTGTGATCGACAAAATGATTTCTTTTTTGTTCTTGGTATCGGTCTGCAGCCCGAACAGACGACCCAGCAGGGGAATGTCACCAAGGCCCGGGATTCGGGTTGCAGCGGCGCGGTCCTGGTCCTGTATCAGGCCGCCAATGATTTCGGTTTGCCCATCCTTCAAGCGCAATACGGTGTTTATGCTGCGCGTGCTGATGGTGTAGGCGATGGTGCCGGTTTTCGCTGCTTCCGGATTCTGACCACCGTTGGAACTGACCTCCAAAGAGAGCTTGATGGCTACCTCGCCATCGGCATAAATGGTCGGTTCGACCTCGATTTTGATACCCACTTCGACGTATTGAACGTTGGTGTTGTAGACCGCGGAAGAGCCGGTAGCACCAGTGGTACCAGTACCCGGAACCGCAGCGGTTGAAATGACAGGCAAGCGATCACCCACCAGGAATTTGGCTTTTTCCTTGTTGCGTACCCGGATGCGGGGTGTCGCCAGATCGTTGATATCCGAATCTGTTCTCTTGGCCTGCGCCGAGATATCGCCATTCACGGTGAAATTCGATCCGGTGAGGGCTTTAAATTGCCCCAGCGTCAGACCATTGGAAATGGCGCCGATACTGGTTGGCAAGTCAACACCCAGTGCCAGCAACCGGTCTCTGGAAATTTCCATCACGTCAACTTCCAGCATGACCTCGGGTTCCGGCTGATCCATCGTCGCCACCAGTTTTTCCACCAGCCTGATAATTTGTGGCGTGTCGCGCACGATCAGCGCGTTGGTTTTTTCGTCGATGAACATGTCCTTGGTCTTGACCAGGGTTTTGACCATCGCCATCACCTGCTTGGGGTCCGCATTGGTCAGCGCAAATCGTCGAATCTTGAGTTCGGCATATTCACGCCCTTTGGTTTCGGTATCGGGGTAGATCAGGATCGAGTTTTCGCTCATGATCCGCTTGGTGGTCTGGGTCTGCAGCAGGATCAGATCGATCGCCTCTTCAACCGGCGTATCGCGAACAAAGATGGTGACCTTCAGGTCGCTCTTGACGTCCTTGTCGAACATGACATTCAGACTGGTTGTCTTGGAAATCGCCTCCATCACCATGCGCAGGTTGGCATCGCGAAATTGCAGCGTCACCGGTTTGCGCCCCTTGAGGTTCAGACTCACGCCGTTGAGCGAGTCGTTTTGGTTGGCTTCGGCCAACTGGGTGCGCAACTGCAGAGCGCGTGGCTGATTAGGCGACTCGATCAGCACCTTGCCGACCAGGTTGGTAGCCGCTTCCAGGTCCCCCTTTTTGATCAGTAACGCAGCCTCATCCAGACGGGCGGCCTGTTTTTGCTCCAGGGTGAGCTCTGTCACAGCCTGGCGCGCAGCAATGTGCCCAGGGTCAATGTTCAAAACGCGGTTGTAGCGCTGCAAGGCCACGTCCCAGTGCTCTGCGCTGCGTTCCCGGTTGGCTTCTGCCATCAGGCGCCGGGTGACGGCGTCACGCTGCGTCAGCCAGTCCTTGCGGATCGAAGCGTCGCCGGCATCGGTTTGCTGGGCCAGCGCCAGCTTGGCCACGCCTTCTTCAAGACGGCCGTCCTTGATGAGCGTCAGCCCCTCCTGGCGATAGCGCTCGGCGGCACAACCGGCCAGTAACAACGCCAGGGTGATGGGTAAAATTTTACGAGTCAGGAGCAACACTGGTTTCACGGAGAACTCCCGGTGGATAGGGTTTGTGGAATGCCCAAAGGCAGGTACATCAGCTGTGCGCTGTTAGGGTCGATGCGATCAATGCGATATTGGTTGTCCAACACTTCTCCTTGTCCGGCAGTGATGACACGGTTACCACGCGACAAAATCAGCAACTGGATCGACCCCTCAGTGTATTTACCCAAAAAAGTAAATGGCAACGCTGGGGCGCTCGGCGGCGGCGGCGGTGGCGGGGGTGGCGGGGGTGGTGGTGGTGGTGGCGGTGGTGGTGGCTTGAACCACGAATGCTTGGTGAACAATTGCCCGGTTGACGTGTCGCTCAATTCAGGTCGCTCACTTTGCAAGGCCAGAGCAGTTTGCGTCAGATATTTGTTTGGCAAAGTTGTGCCAGCAACCGGGGTTATTTGCCGACCCTGGGCGGCCGGAAGTGGGCCTGATTTGGTCGGCGCGGAAATGGCAGCCTCATCACCCTTTGGAGCGAACCAGATCAGTCCGACGGTGACCAGCGCGCCCAATGCCAACAGCAACCGGGTTTGCTTCGGGGTCATGGCTGCACCTCGACAAAAATGATAAATACCAGTTTTGCTTCTACCAGCGGGTCGTCAACTTTGTCACGTTTGAAACTTGCACTCTCCAGCGCGGTGCTGGGTATGTCTTTCAGCACTGCGTCCATAAAGGCCAGCACTTGCTGAAAGCTGCCCTTCACCGGCAAGGCGACACGGTAGCGCGCCAGTTTGTCGGTTTCACTTTGCAGCAAAGCGTATTCACCTGTCTCCAGCGTCAGGCTGTTTTTCCCGGCAGCCTTATAGATATTTTCTAATTGTTCCGTGACCCGATTCACCGCTGGAAAGCTTTTATAAAAGCGGTCGATTTTTTCTTCTTTGGTCAGCTCTACGACCGGCACAGACAGAGTCAAGTTGGCCAACTGAGCCTGTCTGGCTTGCACGCTGTTGGACAACCGCAGCGACTCACGTTGCGCCGGTTCAACCAGAGCCAGCCACACAGCGACCGAGGCCAGCAACAAAACCAGCCCTGCGATGCCCATCGGGCCAAGCCGATAAATGCCGAACTGTACACGGCGACGCCACAGCAAGGTATTCATTTTGTGAGCTTCCATCGTGCCGCCAGCCGGAAGCGCACCGGATTTTCGGCTACCGTGTGATTGATCAGATGGGACTGCAGGGTGACCTCGGCAAAATCGTCGCTGGCCTGCATTGCCTGAAAGAATTTCAGCATGGCGTCAAAGTCACGCGCTTCTGCGACCACCACTATTTTGCCCTTGACGGCATCCGGTTCTATGGATAAAAAAGCCAAAGTCTCATTGGCAGCAGTCTGCCCCATGGATGCAAACAAACGGCTCCAGGGCAAGTTCAATTGATCCGAAATCGCCTGCGCGCGAACCCAGGCGGCGGTCAGTTCCTCTGGCTTCATGGTGGATCGCGCTGTTGGTGGTGCCAACGCGGCTTGTTGGCGCGCAAACTCCTGGTTGAGCTGTTGCGAGTGCGGCACTACCGTTAACTGGTAATAGGCAGCAACACTCGCCAGCGCCACAATACCGATTCCGAGCGCCGTCCAGCGCAACGCACGCACACGCACTGCTTGCGCCACAAAATCGAGGTGCAAGCGCTTCATGAAAGTACCCCCACCAAGGCGTGACCAAACTCGGTCAGCTTCGCTTCGGTCATGCCGAGTCCGGCGCTCGTTTGCTGGATTCGGGCCAGCATATCAGCCGGAGACTTCCAGGTAGTCAAATGCAGGCCATCCACAGTCGGCCAATTTTGTGCCGCCAATGTGGGAGCGCAAACAAAGCCTTGGATCGGCGCAATACCGACGGCGGGCCAGGCTCCGGCAAGCATGAGTTCTTGTTGCAACCTGGCGACCAGTTGGTTTGGCGCATGGTTTGCGATGCGGCTGGAACTGACCCAGCGCCAACCCCCCGAGTCCCACCCCGCAATCGAAAGTCGTGTTGCTTCGTGACTCATGATCCAGCCAGTACTGGGCAGTGATTTGGAAAAGGCCTGGACCGCGCTCACCAGTTGCGGACGCACCGAAGTGAGCTTCACTTTTGCTTTATGGAATGCTTCCTGTAAACCGGCAATCAAGCCATCTGGCACTGCTGCGGTCAAGCGTGTCAACCCCGGCGTCTCGTTGCTTAAGATCATGCGCCAGCCAGCGCCGCTGCCAACGCCGTAGGTGTCCTCAAACGACAGCCGGGCAAATGCCAATTCTTCGGTCGCGTTGCGCAATTCACCGCGCCAGGGAACACAAAAGTAACGCACCAGATGATCCGACAAAACAATTCGAACACTTTGTGGCGCATGCGCTTTCACCAGGCGCAGCGTGGCCTCCAGCAGCGCTGACCAGTCGTCCGGTGACTCGGCGTTGACGGGTAACTGGTGCAAGCCGGCAATGCGGTTGCGCCAGCCGTGCAATTGCACCGCCTGTACCTTGTCAGGCGCCAGATACAGCAGCAGGGAATCAGGCGACAAAAGTGACACGGTTGATCTCGATAAGGGTGGTTTCGCCTTTGCGCACCAGATCCAGCGCCGACTCGCGCAGATAGCGCGTACCGTTCGCCTGGGCTGCTACTTTGAGGGTGCGAATCGGTGCTCGCGCAATGATGAGTTCCCGGATTTCATCATTCAGGTTCAGGACTTCCGCGATAGCCTTGCGCCCCTTGTAGCCGCTACCCCGGCAATGCCCACAACCCGCTCCGGCCTTGAAGTTCCAATCCTTGACGTCTTCCGGTCGCAGGCCAGAAACGGCAAGCAATTCGGGCTCGGGTTGGATGGTCTCAGAGCAGTGCGGACAATTGACGCGCAACAATCGCTGCGCCAGCACGCCGTTGAGAGCCGATACCAGACTGTACATATCGATGCCCATGTGCATGAAGCGACCAATGACATCAAAAACATTGTTGGCGTGCACCGTGGTGAACACCAGGTGGCCCGTCAAGGCTGACTGAATTGCAATTTGGGCGGTTTCAGAGTCCCGGATTTCCCCCACCATGATCTTGTCCGGATCGTGCCGCAAAATGGACCGCAGTCCGCGTGCAAAGGTCAGGCCCTTTTTTTCATTGACGGGAATCTGCAGCACGCCCGGCAACTGGTATTCCACCGGATCTTCAATGGTCACGATCTTTTCGGTGCCATGGTTGATCTCCGAAATCGCGGCATACAGCGTCGTCGTCTTGCCGCTGCCAGTCGGTCCAGTGACCAGCATCATGCCGTAGGGCTCGGACGCAAGGCGTCGCAACAGCTTGGCAATGCTTTCGTCAAATCCCAGACTGGTGAGTTGCAAGCCCTTCATCTGGTCACTCAGGGACTGCTTGTCCAGAATACGCAGCACCGCATCTTCACCGTGGATGCTGGGAATGATGGAGACCCGCAGGTCAATCATGCGACCTTGCAGACTGACGCGAAAGCGTCCGTCCTGCGGAATGCGACGCTCTGATATGTCCAGCTCCGACATCACTTTGATGCGGGAGATGGTCTGCTCGGCCAATTCCACCGTGGCGACTGTGCCAACCGCACTAAGCACGCCGTCAACCCGGTACTTAATGACCATGCCCCCGGAAGTTGATTCAAGGTGAATGTCGCTGGCATCGGCGCGCAAGGCATCAAAGATGGTGGAATTGACAAATTTCACCACCGGACTGGCGTCTTCACTGATGCCGCGATAGCTCAGCTCCTCGACTGTCTCGCCGTTGCTCTGCGCGTTGTCCTGCGTTGCGACCAGCGATTCCATTGCACGCAGGCCGCTTTCCTGCTTTGCCAGCCAGGCCGCTATATCGCTTTGGTGTGCGATGCAGATCTGGAATTCCTGCTTGAGACGGGCGTCTGCCCACTGATGCAATTTTTGATCGAACGGGTCAGCGATAACGAGGCTAAAGCCGCGCGCTGGATCACTCAACAACAGGCATTCCCGGCGCAGCATTTCCGCAAATGGAAGTACGTCGAGTGCTGCTTTCATGCCATGCAACTCGCTCATGCTTAGCACTGGATAGCCCAGCGTGCCTGCCAGCGTACTGACAAACTCCTGATCTGTCAGTCCCAGGATTTCTTGCAGTGCCAGCATCGCCGGGCGTCCCGATGCGCTGGCCTGCGTTTGAGCCTGGCGCAGCAATTCGCCTGAAAAAAGCACAGTAGTGGGGGTGGTTTGATTCACTTGATGCTACCTGCCAGTTCAAAAATCGGGAAGTACATGATCACCACAATGAAACCGATAACCAAACCGATAAAAGCCATCAACAGAGGTTCAAACAGACGCACAAACCAGTCGATCCACTGGCTTATCTCGCTGTCATAGAACAGCGCAATGCGCTCCATCATGTCGCCCATCTGACCGGTACGCTCGCCGACGCGCAGCATGCGAGCCGATACCGGCGAAGTCAGACCTGAAGTTTCCATGGCGACAGACATGGTGGTGCCGGCGCGAATCAGTTGCGTGGCAGCGATAAGTCGTTGGTTCAGGGCGCCCGGAAGCAGGCCGGTTACCAGCTCCAGCGATGCCACAGCGGGCATCCCTCCGCGCAACAGCATGCCCAGCGAACGATAGAAACGGGTTAGTTGGTAAATGCGGATACGCTCGCCGATGGCGGGCAGGCGTTGCAGCCATTGAAGAACTTGCGCCGGTGTGCCGGGTCGCGTCAGCCAGAAAGCGGTGGCAGCGATCAAGGCCAGACTGACGGCCAGCAAGGTGCCACCGTAATCGCGCGCCAGATGTCCCCACTGAATCAACAAGCGCGACATCCATGGTATCTCGCCACCCAGGTCTTCAAAAATCCGCGCGAAGCGGGGCACCACGTAACCCATCAAAAAGCCGATGACCAACAGGCCCGCAATGGCCAGCACAACCGGGTAGATACTGGCGTTAATGATCTTTTTCTTGACGGTATCGAGCTGACTCTGGTAAGCCACGTATTTGCCCAGGGCCTCTGACAAGCCACCAGTACGCTCGCTGGCGCGTACCGTGGCGATGTACAAAGGGGGAAAGACATCCGGAAACTGGCTCAAGGCGCGAGAAAGGGCGGCTCCACGGTACAAGTCGGCCACCAGGCGGTCGAGTAGGTCGCGTCGCTCGGGCTTGTGTTCTTTTTCGCTCAGTGTTTCTATCGACTCCACCAAAGCCAAGCCAGCATCCAGCAGTGTCAGCAACTCCTGGCTGAACTGCCCCAGCGGAAAATCCTTGGATGCCCGGCTCTGCGACAACCCAGGGATCTTTTGTCGCGGTACGATGGACAAAATCCGCAAACCGCGATCACTCGCCATTTTCGTGGCGCTCTCAAGGTTCGATGCATCCATCATCAGCGTGCTGACGCCAGATGACTTGTCGATAGAACGAATTTCAAATTGCATGGTCGTTGACAGACGTTGCAGCGGCCATTTGGGTGGCTACTCCCAACTCCCTATGTCTGCATCCTCTCCAACCCCGCCGGGCACACCGTCTTTACCGAACGAAACAATATCGTATTCACCCTTCACCCCAGGGCGTTTGTAAGTGTAGGCATTGCCCCATGGGTCTTGCGGTATGCCTTTTTTAAGGTAGGGGCCGTCCCATTTGGGTTCGTCGGCCGGCTTCACCACCAAGGCTTGCAGGCCTTGCTCGGTTGTCGGGTAATGGCCGCTATCCAGACGGTATTGATCAAGCGCCTTGCCAAAAGATTCGATTTGCGCGCGAGCAACCTTGACTTCTGATTTGCCCACCTGTTTGAAATACATGGGTGCTACATAGCCCACCAGCAAGCCGATGATGACCATCACCACCAGCAGTTCCAGCAGGGTAAATCCTGACGATTTGCGACGGCATTGCATGGGGTCAGCCACCGATTTGTTCTTGATACTCTTTCACCACCTGCTCGGCACTGGGAAACCCTTCCAGCTTGACCCACGAATTGTTCTTGCCACCATTGATGAAAATCAGCGGCACATGGTTCATCTTGTCGCCGCGGTAAGCGCTAAAAGCTTTCTGCACCGCCACACTGTTTTTCAGTGTGCCCGTGTAGTGTTGCCACTGAGGTTTGGCAGCGTATAACTTGCTGTAGGCCAACAACCGTGCCGGTGTGTCGTATTCGGGGTCAATCGAAACCGACACCAGGCGTGCCTTGTCCAGATCTTTGCCCAACAAATTCTGAGTTCTGGCAATGATCTGACTCGTCACCGGGCACACGGTGGTGCAGGACGTATAGATGAACGCCAGAATCACAGGCTTGCCACCGTCCAGTTCCTTACTCAAATTAGTCGCTGCGCCATCTTGACGCACGAGCGGCGTAGCGGGTAACTTGATCTCAACCACACTGCGTTTGACATCCGCATTGGGCGTGCCTGCCGTGGCTGGCGCCGGATGGTGATGCTGATGTTCGTCGGCAGCCAGTGCTGTGCTCCCTGCAACAGCGACCGCAGCCGCAATTAGCGTTCCTGCAAGAATTCGATTTATCCGGGTCGGTCGTTCAATTTTCATTCTTTCACTCCTTGATCTTCGGATCGGCGCTTCACTGTGGGAACACCTCCCATCTTAAACGTTAAACCGCCTTGCGCTGACGTTTGGGGTAATTTTAGGAGCCCTGTTTTAGGGCCCCACCCCGGTGCCGTTAATGTAAGTATTGCGATCCATCATCAGATAGCGGCGCGAAGTTGCCGGGTTGCCATTTGTGATTGAAGTTGCCGCTTCTTGCACCATCAGTTGACGGTACTGTTGTAGCACGCTGGCGAGACCAGAGTCGACCGTTGCACCCGGCGTAACGGGCGTAACAGGCGTTTTTGGAACCACGGGTGTGATGCCTGTAGACGAGCCTGAACCACCAGCAATGACGGTGCCAGCAGCTGCGCCTGTGCCACCAGCACCACCGGACGTGTCACTGGTTCCCGCACCGGCAGTTGTGCCTCCGCTTGCGCCGGGAGGGTTGGTTGCCGTACTGCCGCCAGCAGAATTGGTCGGATTTGAAGTCCCCCCCGTCGCAGTTTCGTTGGCGCCGGTACCGTAAGTCAGGTTTCCGATGGAAGTCCCAACATTCCAACCACTACCAGAGGGAATTGAGGTGCTGCGGGGTTCCGTCGTTGCAGATCCGATTGAAGCACTGCGCTCACCAGTCTTGGCGTCGAGCTCGCACTGAGCTCGGTCCGCTACATCACGCTCAAGGCAGGTTTCATCGACTTCGCCATCGGCGCGAGTCTGCTTCGTTGTGCGAGTAGCCGAGCTGCGCGGCGATGTAGGCACGGGCGCCATCTGAGCGGATGAAGTTGTCGAGGTTGCTGCTTTGGGTGCCAAGTCGACCGACACCGGTACTTGGTCGGCATTCGCTTCGTCAATGTTGCTAAGTTCAATGACGCCAGCCTGGTTGGCACGCTGGTATACGGCGTCTGTAGCTTGGGCGCTGGTCGTAATGTACGCGCCTGATAGTGCAATCACGCAAAGTGAAACTTTCAATGTGACTTTCATAATGTGACTTTCATAATGAGCCTTTCAAATTTGGGGTGCCTACGGCACGATCCAAGAGGACTGCGCAACTATTTGATCTGACGCGTCTCCTGCGTAGTGAACAATGTAAGCACCTTTGGAAGCATAGCGCTGGCCAGCGCCGAGCGAAAGACGCGGGTAAATTGTGGTACCTTCACGCAGACCCGCCGTGTGTTCGGCGTGACCAGGTGCAAAAGTCGGGCGCGGAATGCTCGCATCCATTGGAATGGTTCGCACTCGAGGGCGTACCAACATCTGGTCGCGTACTTCGGCTTCCGCTTTTCGGTTCTCGCGCTGGCCAATCATGCTCTCAGCCCTTTCGACAAGGTAGTCGCGAAAAAGATTGTCAAGGAGTTCGGACATCGTGTCGGTCAAGAAGTTGATCGCAAAATAGACTTCAGATTGCATCGGTTCATCCACAAGCGGTATGCGACGCATTTTTAGCCAAACGTACATATAACCCAAGTTCGCTTGCCTGACTTGCGGCAGTTCGTACGGATAGACCAAATTAAGACCCTTGCGCATTCCTTCAGGCATAAACAGCGGATTGCCGCTAAGAAGGGTGCCGGAGGCAAAACGTTGGGTCCGCAATTGAGCCAGTACCGGCTCAAGCACTTTCAGATCAACCGGGCGCAGCCACATTACAACGGTGTCCTTAGCTGACAGATTCTTCAAACGCTGCTCCAGCATTGCTGGCATTTCTTCAACTGACCACTGGTTCAAGTCAATGCTCTCAGGCTTGATACGATTGCCTTCAATTGCGGGCGATAAATGACGATTCAAGGCTTCAGCTGCATCTTTACCGGCATCGTTGCCACGCAGAATCTGGATAAGCCGACCCGAAACTTTCTCTGTCGTGAGATGCTGTGCCAACACGTCGGCTTCCAAAAGCAAACCGCGAGAAAAATAAAACGCGTACTTCGGTTGAACAACATGTTGAGGTGTGGCCGCTACCGACGGGAACCAGCAAGGCACATGTTCACTTTCACAGAATTCTTCCACTGGCGCCCACGTACTGTCAGACAATCCGGACAGCAATGCAAAGGGAGGTGCCAGGCGGTTATAACCTCGCAATTGTTCACCCCAAGTTTGAGGCGCGCCCTTGAGTTCCCACACGTCAAGGACCCATTTGTTTTCAGTGCCAAGAACCAGTTCGGCTGCCGTCACCATGTGCCGCCGTGACGCATTGCCAACGACTGTACTACCATTTTTTTGATTCACAGCAATGCGAAGCATGTCCAACATGATCTTCTTGCGACCGGCATCCACGCCGGGGGCGATCACGGTAGCAAAACGAATAGTTCTATCTTCCACGCCTGGCGACGGTTGCACGGAGAGTTGTCGCAAATAGGCAGTGAGAAAACTCATATCGGCATCGCTAATTTCATAGCGAGGCATCAGAACACTGAGATCATGGCCGTTGCTGCCAACACCCTCGCGCATCGCCAGTACCAACGAGGCATCGGTATGCGCAAAGCGCTTGAGGTTCATGCGCTTGCCAATGCGTGGATCCATGGTGGCTAACGGCTTTTCACCATCGTCAGGAAACAAAAACCGCCCAGTAATGGGTGGTACTTGAATATCGCTCTCGACGGAACCCATACCACTTGGTCGATGACAAGTGGCACACGCTGCGGTGGCTCCCGATACCACCGTCCCGTCCGTGCGCTTACCTATCAGTTGGGCACCGTTTGGCAGGACCCCATCATCAAACAGCCGCCTTCCGGCATCGAGTGCAGCGGCCTCGTCCGCAGCAAATACTGACTGCGCGAAAGACAGCGCAATCAACACGCTGGTAAGCAGTAGAACCAGCAATCGCAAGATAGAGGAACGAGGATAGGTCTTCACAGGTAAATATTATTTACCCGCTTTTTTAACGGCGAGTAGTTCCATGTCAAACAAAAGTGTTTCGCTTGGCCCAATATCCGCACCCACCCCACGCACACCGTAAGCCAGTTGCGGTGGTATCACAATGGTCCAGCGTGAGCCCGTAGGCATCAGTTTGGCAGCCTCTTTCCAACCCATGATCAACTGCGCCATCTTCATGGTCGCCGGCTTGCCTTCTGATGTCCCATCGAATTCGAAACCGTTTGTCAAGGTTCCACGGTAGTTGACCACAATGCTGTCGTCGATCGTTGGCTTGGGACCGTTCCCTGTTTTTTCCACTTTGTAGAGAATGCCGTTTGGCAGGCTGACTACAGTGGGCAGCTTGGCAAAGTTGGCGCGGAACTCGTCGCCTTTCTTCTTGTTGATTTCCTCCGCATCCTTGCGGTTGGCAGCCATTTTTTGTCGCATTTCACCGACCAGCCCACCCATGACCGAACGGATTTCCTTTTCATCCATCAAAATGCGCTTGCCGCTGACGGCGTCCTGCATTCCTCTGAGCACTATGGCGGGATCGATATCGACGCCGTCTTTGGCCAGATTTCGTGCGGTCGTGACACCAACCGCGTAGCTGATGGCTTCTTTGCGCGAACTAAACGGCGAGGCGTCTTTCACCGGTGCGGCCATGGCAGAAGCGGAGGTCGCAGGCGTCTGCGGCACTGCAGGTTGCGCCCAGACGCCACTGGCACCAAGCAATCCAAAGACCAGGCAGCAAGCACACCTGGAGTGGGGCAAAAATACAACTTTCATCTTCAATACTTTCAAATCAGCCTGCGCCAATGATCAATGCAGATTTTAAGGAAAAAACCGGTGCCGACCTCCAGGGCTGGCACCGGTTTCAGACCAATGGTTTTGGACCAGATTACAGGGTGGCAACGGTTGCCGTTGTATTGCTGTTGCCACTGTTGCCAGCAATATTCACCGCAAGGATACGGAAGGAATATCTTGTCGTACCAACTATGCCGCGTGACACATTTACCACTGCAGTCGACGTTGCGGCACTAATCCCCATGACGGAAGTCCAGCTACCGCCGTTGTTGGATGAGTACTGAACCGTATAGCTGGTCAATGGCAGGCCGTTGGCGGGTACCACCGGAGCTGTCCAGTTCAGTGTGACGGCATCCTGGTTTGTGGTTCCAACTCTCGCGATGCCACCTACCGCTAGCAAAGTCGGACTAGCAGGTACGGTGTAAACAAGTTTCACCGTTAGCGAAGGGGTCGACGAGACTGCGCTGCCACCGGTACCCTGGATCGCGGTTACCCGGAACAGGTAAGTACTGCCTGCATTCAATGGGCGATTGGTTGTTGTCCAGGTTGTTGCATTGGTCAGCGTCTGCGCCAATGTGTTCCAGCTGGTTCCATTGTTGGTACTGAACTCAATCAGGTAGCTTGTCACTACAACGCCAGCGGCTGAGTTGTTGGTCCAGCTAAGTGACACATTGCGAGCCGTCGGCACCGTGACGGTATTCAGCGTCGGGGCCGCCGGTAGCGGAGCTACCAGAGTAAATGTCGCCTTGCTCGTGCCACTGGCACCCACAGCAAGCACCTCGTAGCGATATGAGTTGCTTGCAGTCGGAGTGGGCGTAGCAGCGTCGGTATAGCTGCTGGTGTTCGCCAACAAGGTGGCCACAGGAACCACCGCGCCATCAACGCCATTGGTGACCGTCACACGCTGTACCTGGTACTGGTACTCAGTCGTCGAGGCATCAGTCCAGGTCATTGCCAGACTGTTGCCGGTTTGAACGTAAGTCAAACCGGTGGGAGCGGCGGGGATGGCTTCATTGGCATTGAACTTGACCGGACGCATAAAGTCGTTTTCTTCATGCCCCAGAATGTGGCAATGCCAGACGTATTCCCAACCGTATTCGCTAATTTCATTGACGATGGTCGCCGGCGTGCCGGTCAACGGATCAATCTGAGTGAAGCCGGTTGGCGTACCTAGCGGCTGCGATGGATCACGTGGACGTGAGCTAAGTGGCAAACCGAAACCACCCAAGGTTGGCGTTTTAGCCCTGATGGCAACCACGATGTCTTCCAGCGGGTTCATGCGCAGGGTTTCTTTCCAGCCCAATTCGTTGGCATGCGGTGGTTTGACAGTGCCGTCCCAACCAATGCGGTTGATCACCTGCACGTTGTACAGGTGA
>SESE01000026.1_pt1 | contig 66473 bp, 66 predicted proteins | sample 3171371 | NCBI WGS metagenome assembly SESE01 (sample SAMN06051881, study PRJNA518727) | freshwater metagenome | biome: subpolar coniferous forest; feature: holomictic lake; material: water; isolation source: holomictic Lake 442, 13 m depth | place: Canada: near Kenora, Ontario | collected... | reverse complement strand
GTTATCCTGCCGCAGGCTCATCAGCCCAGGGCAATGATTGCATCAAACAGCTTGCTGGCGGTTGCCAATACCTTGGCCGATGCCTGATAGGCCTGCTGATAGCGCATCAGGTTGGCTGCCTCCTCGTCCAGGTTGACCCCGGCAAGCGACTGCAGCGCCTTCGTCGCATTGTCGGCCAGCCCCTGCTGGGCGGCGCCTATCGCCTGCACTTCATTGTCCTTGCTGCCGACGGCACTGACGATCTGCGAATAGGCGGCACCATAGGATGCGCTCGCCGCCGACGTCGCCGTGGCCTGCATGGTGCTGCTGGTCTGCAATGCCCCCAAGAGAGCCACATTGCGATTGTCGGCAACGCCGTTGGCATTGGTATCGACGGTAAACACGTCGCCGCTCGCCGGCGTTCCGGTGATCTGCGCCGTCCAGCCGTTGTAGGTGATGTCAGCGCCAGCGGTGTAGGCAGCCCCGGTGGCGAGAGTCGCCGCCGTTGTGGCATCCCTGACATCGAAAGTCGTCGCACTGGTGAAGGTCAGCGTCACCTTGTGCTGCAGGCTTGCATTGAGCGGCAACGGATTCACCGTCCCGGCACTGATGGTGGCGGTGCCGGTATTGGCCAGCGCCTGCGCCGTGCGTATCGGCGCCGCGGCGGCAATCTGGCGCCCGTCGGAAAATGCCACAGAGATATTCTTGGCACCGGTGCGGGTCGGTTGGATCAGGAAGCTGTCGCCTACTGCCGGAGCGCCACCAACCGTAATCGCGAAGCCATCCACGCTCGCCGGCAGTGCCGCGCCATTCACCAGCACCGAGTTATCCGACAGACGCGTTAGCGTGTAATTGGCCACGCCGTTGTAGGTCAGACGGTAATCGCTGCTGGTCAATTGATCGACCTTCGTCGTGAAGATACTCGCCGTAACCACGCCTGTGCCGGTGTTGAGACTGCTGGCCAACACGGTCGGCCCCGAGACATTGAAGAGGTTGGTTCCCAATGCGCCGGTCAGATCCTGTCCCAGTTTGTGCTGATCGTTGAAGTTCTGCGCCAGCGTCAGGGCAATGCGGCCGACCGCGTTTTGCGCGGCATCCAGCGACTGGCTGCGGAAATTCAGCAGGCCGCCCAGGCTGCCGCCGGTAATCTGCGATTCCGGCAAGGTCAGTGCCGTGCCGCCGACGCCGAGCATGGCCACCGTGGTGCGCTGGGGATCGTCGGTCGCCGGCACCGCCTTCATCTGATAGGCCTGAGTGCCCACCACCAGCGGCTGCCCATTGCCGATAAAGATGCTGATGCTGCCGTCGCCCTGATTCAGCGTGCTGACGCGTACCAGTTTGTTCAGTTCCTTCACCATCTGGTCACGCTGATCGAGCAGGTCATTGGGCAACTGGGTGCTGCCGTTGGCCTGCGCCAGAAGGATGCGCTGGTTGATGTCAGCGAGTTGCGAACTGTAGGTATTGATCTGGGTGATCTGCGCGGAGATCTGTTGATTGGTGCCGTCGCGGATTTCCGAAAACTGCTGGTCCAGGGTCTGAAACTGCGCCACCAGCGCCTGCGCCGCGGAAAGCATCGACTGGCGCCCGGCAATCGAGGCCGGATTGGCGGCCACGTCCTGCACGCCCTTGAAGAAACCCGACAGCGCGGGAATAAGCCCGGCGCTGGAGTCGGCCAGCAGATTGGAAATCTGGCTGATCTGCGCCTGATAACTGTTCATCTCCGCCGCGCCGGCCTCCGCACTCAAGACCTGGCTGCCGAGGAACTGGTCATAGATGCGCTTGACGGTTGCTACCTGCGTGCCCTGGCCGAAGTAACCCGAACCGGTGAACTGCGGGATGTTCGCGCTCTGCACGATCTCCTGCCGGCTGTAACCGGGGGTCGAGACATTGGAAATATTGTGGCTGGTGGTCAGCATGCCGGCCTGCGCCGCATTGAGACCGCTGACACTGATACTGAAAACGTTCATGATCGCTCCGCCTTGGAACCTGTTTAACGGCAAAACTTGCCGTTAGTTGAGGATTCAGGAGGAATACAGCAATGGCCGTGCCAGGGGAAACCCTGCACCAGCCAGCGGTGTCAGCCGCGGTGCGCGGAACTTAAACCGCGCGGAACGGCGTCAGCCGGCCAGCGCCTGGCGCAGCGTGGCCCCGCCGATGATGCCTTCGAGCTTGGCGGCATAGCGTGGATCGGTGGCGAATCCGGCAGACTGCAGGCCGCGGGCGAAGCGGGCCGGCTCCTGGGCGCCGAGCACGGCGGCGTAACGCGGATTGCTGACGAGCAGATTGGCGTAGTCCTTGAACGCTTCCTCGTAGGAGCCATAAGCCCGGAAGCGCTCCACCCGGGTCTGCGCCACGCCCGCCACTACTTCGGTGGTGCTGGCGTCGACCGCTGACCCGCGCCAGGCGGCGCCGGCCTTGACGCCGAAGATATTGAAGCTCGGACTGCCGTCAGCCCGGCGTGGCTCGAACTTGCCCCAGCCGGTTTCCAGGGCCGCCTGCGCCACCATGAAGTGCGCAGGAATGCCGGTACTGAGCTCGGCTTCCAGCGCCGCCGGCAGCAGGCGGTCGACGAAGGCCCGTTGCGCCTCGGTGGCTGTGCCGGAGGCGGGACTCATGCGCAGCGGCATCCCCGGCGACGGCGCGGGCAGCGGCGGCACGGCAGCAGACGAGCCGCCCGGAGTCTGGTTCAAGGGCATCGGCGCCGGCACCGCATCGCGGCGCAAGGGCAGCGCCTTGTCCTGCTGCGGCAACAGGAGGTTGGGCGCGGCCGGGCGCAGCGGCAGCGGTCCATCAGCCGGTGTCGGCTCCTGATTGCGACGCGACAGCTGCGCCTCGATCACCGCCGCCAGGCCGGTGCCGCGGTTGCTGCCGCCCAGCGACAGGCTGAGTTGCTGATCGAGCAGCGACTCGTACATCCGCGTTTGCTCGCTGTCGAACATGCCTTCGCGCGGCGTCGCATCGCGCATGGATTTCAGCACCATCTGCAGGAACAGGGCCTCGAACTGCTTCGCCACCACTTTGTTCGCTGCCGGATCGCCCGCCTTGGCCTGACGCTTGAGCGCAGCCAGGCTGCCGGCATCGAAGATGTTGGCAGTTGCGGACAGGCTGGCCGTGTCGTTGGCGGTAGTCATGGCAGCGCACAGAATCGCATACCCGAATCAGGCGCGGTCGGCAAAGCAAAGCGGCAAATGCTTCCCTGACCCGAACGATAGGCGGCGGCTAGATGATTTCGAGTTCGGCGCGCAGCGCCCCGGCCGATTTCATCGCCTGCAGAATGGCCGTCAGATCCTGCGGGTTGGCCCCCAGGGTATTCAGTGCCTTGACGATTTCGGCAAGATTGGCGCCGGCCTTGACGTTGACCAGCGCGCTGCCTTCCTGCTTGATCTCGATCTGGGCGTTGCCCGCGGCCGCAGTCTGGCCGCCGGAAAGCGCGCCCGGCTGGCTCACGGCATTATCGGCACTGACGGAAACCGTCAGATTGCCATGTGACACGGCGCAATTGTCGAGCAGCACGGCCTGGTTCATGACCACCGAGCCGGTACGGCTGTTGATGATCACCTTGGCCGCCATTCTGACCGGGGTCACCTCGAGGCTTTCGAGTCGGCCGATGAAGCTGACGCGTTCATCCGGGTTGGCCGGCGCGCGTACCCGGATCTGGCGCGCATCGGCCGCCGTGGCGGTTCCCGGTACCACGCCATTGATGGCTTCGACCATGCGTTGCGCGGTGCCGAAGTCCGTCGTGTGCAGTTCGAGGAAGACGAAATCGCCCTGTCCCAGCGGCATCGGCACTTCACGCTCGACCGTCGCGCCGCCGGCAATGCGGCCGACCGACAACTGGTTCACGGTGGTCTTGGAACCGGCACCCGAAGCGCCGGCGCCGACCACCACCACATTGCCTTGCGCCATGGCATAAATCTGTCCGTCCGCGCCTTTCATGGGCGTGAGGATCAGCGTGCCACCCTTGAGGCTCTTGGCGTTGCCGATGGAAGAAACGGTGATGTCGATCGGCTGTCCCGCGCGCGCAAAGGCCGGCAAGCTGGCGGTCACCATCACGGCGGCGACGTTCTTCAATTGCAGCGACTGCCCCGGCGGCAGGTTGACGCCCATGGCGGACAGCATGCTGATCATGCTCTGCACGGTAAACGGCGTTTGCGTGGTCTGGTCGCCGCTGCCGTCGAGGCCGACGACGATGCCATAGCCGACCAGCTGGTTGCTGCGCACACCGGCGATCGACGCAATATCCTTGATGCGCTCGGCGCGGGCCGTGTCCATGACCAGGAGCGCCGCAAGCAGCCAGAGAAACGCCAGAAAACTCTTTTCAATTCGGCTCATGTGCAACTCCTCAGAACGGCATGAACGTCAGGAAGAACTTGCCCAGCCAGCCCATGACCTGTGCCGAGTCGAGGAATCCATTGGCCTTGTACTCGATGCGGGCATCGGCCACCTGGGTCGAAACCACGGTGTTGGAGGCAGTGATCGTGTTCGGATTTACCACGCCGGAGAAACGGATGAACTCCTCGCCTTCCTTGAGGCCGATCTGCTTTTCACCCGACACCAGCAGATTGCCATTGGGATAAACCTCGATCACCGTCACGGTAAGCGTGCCGGTGAAATCGTTGGACGAGGTGTTCTGTCCCTTGCCGTCGAAGTTGTTGGTGTCGCTGGCAGACAACGCCGTGCCCTGCGCGCCCTTGAACGGCAGGCCGACGATGGTCGGCACGCTGACGTCGACGTTGGAACTGCGCGTGGTCTTGTTTTCCGAGGTCTTCGAGGCCTGCACCTTCTCCTGGATGTTGATGATCAGGGTATCGCCGACGAAGCGGGCGCGGCGGTCTTCAAACAAGGGCCGCGCCGAAGCGACATTGAAGATGGCACCGCTGCTCGGAACAATGTTGGCGCGTGGTTCAGGCCGTGCCGTCATCGGCTGATGCACCGCGGTCGGTGGCGTGGTGGTGACACAACCGGCAAGCGCCAGGATGACCGCCAGTCCGCAAAAGGAATTATTCATGCCCTGCCTCTCTCTTCATTACATCTGGGTCAGCCGACCCAGCATGGTGTCCGATGTGGTCACCACCTTGGAATTCATCTCGTAGGCGCGCTGGGTCTGGATCATCGTCACCAGTTCCTCCGCCACATTGACGTTCGAGGTTTCGACGTAACCCTGACTGAGCAGGCCGGTGCCGTTGGTTCCCGGCGTGTTGGGAGTCGGCGTACCCGACGAGGCGGTCTCGACAAACAGGTTTTCGCCCATGCTTTGCAGACCGCCGTTGTTGATGAAGCCGGCGAGTTGAATATTGCCCGCCTGCGTTTGCGTCGTGACGCCCTGCGCCGTATAGGAAACGATGCCGTCGCGGCTGATGGAAATGGCGGTCGCCGTGCTCGGGATGGTGATCACCGGCGACAGCGGATAGCCGTTGGAGGTGACGACCTGACCGGTGCTGTCGACCTGGAATGAGCCGTCACGGGTATAGGCCAGGGTGCCGTCCGGCATCTGGATCTGGAAGAAGCCGTTGCCGTTGATGGCGATGTCAAGCGGGTTGGTGGTGTTCTGCAGCCCGCCCTGGGCAAAGATGCGCTCGGTTGAAATCGGCCGCACGCCGGTGCCCAGCATCAGCCCCGACGGAATCTGCGTCTGCTGTGAGGATTGCGCTCCCGGCTGGCGCAGGGTCTGGTAGAGCATGTCCTCGAACACCGCGCGCGCCCGCTTGAAGCCGTTGGTGCTGACGTTGGCCAGGTTGTTGGAAATGACATCCAGGTTGGTCTGCTGGGCATCGAGACCGGTCTTGGCTATCCAGAGGGAACGGATCATGGCATGGACCTTTTCAAGGAATCACTTGACGGCAAGAATCTGGGTGGCGGCATTGTCGTTGGCCTGGGCCGAGGACAACACCTTCATCTGCATTTCGAACTGGCGCGCCAGCGAAATCATGGTCACCATCTGCTCGGCGGCATTGACATTGCTGCCCTCGATATGGCCGGCGGCAATTCGCGCCTGCTCGTCGGCGGGTGCCGCGCTGCCGTCCTTCATGCGGAACAGGCCGTCGGCACCGCGTACCAGATCGGCTTCCGGCGGATTGACCAGCTTGACGCGGCCGACCGTATTGACCGTGTTCTGCGCGCCGGATTCCGGCACCACGGAAATGGTGCCATCGATTCCGACGCTGGTCTTGACTTCGGGCGGGATCGAAATCGGCCCGCCATCGCCCTGCACCGGCCAGCCGCTGCGGGTCTGCAGCACGCCATTGACGCTGAGCTCGAAGCTGCCGTTGCGGGTGTATGCCTCGCTGCCGTCCGGCGCCTGCACCGCGATCCAGCCCTGGCCCTGCACCGCCATGTCGAAGGGACGGCCGGTGTTGATCATCGGCCCCGGCGAGAAATCGGTGTGGGTACTGGCGTCGACAACGAAGGCACGCGTCGCCAGACCCTTTTGCGCCGCGTTCGACTGCAGCTGCACCGCGCGCAGCCGATGTTCCTCGGCGCGGTAGCCGTCAGTCGACACATTGGCCAGATTCTGCGCCACTGCCGCCTGACGGTTCAGGGTCTGGCTGGCGCCGGTCATGGCGGTGTAGATCACGCGATCCATGTGCGCCCCCTAACCGTGCCTCGCCGCCGCCCTGAAACCGGCGGCGTCGGGATGAGCGTGACCGGCCTGTCCATGCTTACAGATTGACCAGCGTCTGCATGATGGTGTCCTGGGTCTTGATGGTCTGGGCGTTGGCCTGATACACCCGCTGCTGGGTAATCATGTTGACCAGTTCCGCCGTCAGATCGACGTTGGAATCCTCCAGCGCCGCCGATTGCAGCACGCCGAACTGGCCGGAGGAACCCGGACTGCCCGGAATTGCAGCGCCGCTGTCCGGCGTCTGCCCCCAGACATTGTTGCCCAGCGGCTGCAGCCCCTGCGGATTGCGGAAGGAGGCGAGCATGGCCTGGCCGATGACCTGCGACTGGCCGTTGGTGAAGTTGCCCAGTATCGTTCCGTCGCTGCCGACCTTGAATCCGGCCAGGGTGCCGGCAGCATAGCCGTCCTGCAGCATGGTATTGACCGCAAACGACGAGCCGAACTGGGTGCTGCCCGAGAAATCAAGGTTGAAAGTGGTCGCCGCTGTAATCGCGCCGGTGTAGCCCAGTTCGGAATCGGTCAGCGTGATGGCCATCGGCCCCGAGGTCAGTTGGCCGGAACTGTTGAACGTCAGGGTACCCGACTTCGTCTGCGTTGCCGCCGATGCGGCCGCAACTACGGCAGCCAACACCGACGCCGCAGAGGCTCCCCCCACCCCCGCCGCGGTGGTCGCCGCCGTCTTCACCGACGCTGGTAACACCGGCACCGCAGCCAAAACCGACGCCGCAGTCGCCCCGACTGCTCCCGCTGCGGTCGTGGCCGCCACGACTGCCGTCGCTGCCGCTGCCGAGGTACTGAAAGCCGGCGTCGCCCCGGCCGGATTGGTTACCGTGGCATAGACGTCCCAGGTGTTCGCCGCCGTCTTGACGAAATACGTCGAGTAGGTGTGCGGATTGCCGATGCTGTCGTAGATGGTGACCGCCGTCGATTGATTGTAGGACGTCGGATCGGCGTAATTGAAGGTTGCCGTGACCGGCACCGCGACGCGCGAGTCGAGGTTGACGTTGGCCTGCACGCCGCTCGCGCCGACGCTGCCTCCGGTGCGCTGGGGCGCCCCCGACAGGCTTTGACTCGGGTCGAACAGGCGCAGCGGCACGAGCGAGCCGCCGGACGAGACATTGCCATTGACCGCCATGATGCCCTTGAGCTGCAAGCCCTGGGCATTGACGATGTAGCCGTCCTTGTCCAGGTTGAACTTGCCGCTGCGGGTGTAGTTGGTACCGCCCGAACCGTCGTCCACCTGGAAGAAGCCGCCGCCATTGATGGCGACGTCCAGCGGATTGTTGGTGACCGTGATGTTGCCCTGGGTGAATTGCTGTGCGACCGCGGCTACCCGCGCTCCCAGACCGACCGGCGCCGTTCCGGCGCCGCTCAGCGAGGCGGCGAAGACGTCGGCGAATTCGATCGCGCCCGACTTGTAGCCGACGGTATTGGAGTTGGAAATGTTGTTGCCGATGGTGTCCAACGCCTTGGAAGACGTGTTCAGTCCGCTTAATGCCTGTTGAAAGCCCATGATCTACTCCTGCTCAGAAAATTTGTTTGACGTCGTTCAGGGTGAACAAGCCCAGAGACCCGAGATTCAAGGTCGAGCCCTGGCTGCTCTGGTTGATGTTCTGCACGGCCGCAAGCTGCAGCGCCGTTGCCGTGACAGCCTTGTTTCCCTGCGTCGCCGTCACGGAAATGCTGTAAGTGCCATTCACCGCCTGCACCCCGGCGCTGTTCTTGCCGTCCCAGGTGAAGTCATGCACCCCGGCGTCGAGCTTGCCCAGGTCCATGGCCGCCATCACGATCCCGTTGGCATCCTTGATGGTGACGGTCACCTGGTCGGCATTGGCGCCGAGTTCGACGCCGCCCAAGGCACCGGCGGTGCCCAGTTCGAGACCGCTGCCGGCGACCATCACCTGATGTCCGACCAGCGCCGCCGCCTGCAGGGACTGCGAGTTCACGCTGGAAGAGACGAGTTTTTGCAGCGTGGCATTGAGTTGAGTGATGCCATCCACGGTGCTGATCTGCGCCAGTTGCGAGGTCATCTGGGCGTTATCCATCGGATTCAGCGGATCCTGATTTTTCAGCTGCGTGGTCAGCAGCTTGAGGAATCGATCCTGCGAGGCGACTGCCGCGCTGACGGTTTTCGATCCCGTGCCGTTGGCCGCATCCACCAGCGCCTGAGTCGCCGCATTGCCCGTCGTTACAGTGCTTACCATCTCATTTCTCCCGGAAAGTCCTATTGCCCGATCGCCAGCGTTTTCTGCATCAGCGACTTGGCGGTATTCATTACTTCGACATTGTTCTGATACGAACGCGAAGCGGAAATCATGTTGACCATCTCATCGACCACATTCACATTCGGCAGGGCGACGTAGCCCTGACCGTCGGCTGCGGGATTCTTCGGGTCGAAACTCATGCGCAGCGGCGCCGCGCTATCGACCACCTGCGTCACCCGCACGCCGATGCCGCCGCCTTCGACCGGCGTCGCCTTGAACACCACCTGCTTGGCGCGGTAGGGCTGACCGTCGGCCCCCGCCACGCTGTCGGCGTTGGCGAGGTTGCTGGCCACCGCGTTGAGGCGGGCCGACTGCGCGGTAAGCGCCGATCCGGCAATGGAAAAAATATTCGACAGGCCCATGTCTGCCTCCGCTTACGGGGTGTTCTGCATGGCCGTCTGCAGGGTGCTCAGATCACCGCGGATAAAGGTGAGCAAGGCTTCCATGTGCAGGGCATTGTCGGCAAACGCCGCACGTTCGACGTCCATGTTCACGGTGTTGCCGTCGGCGTTGGGCTGGTACTCGGTGCGATACTTGACGGCAGCGCCCGGCAACTGGCCGGGTTCGCTGCCCAGATGGCGCGCGGACGTCCTGGCCAGGCCGAGACCGCCCTCGCTGCGACCGGCGAGAACTCCTTCAAGCGTTCCCTTGAAATCGATGTCGCGGGCCTTGAAGTTCGGCGTATCCGCATTGGCGATGTTCGAAGCGAGCAGTTCCTGGCGATACGCCCGCATATTGAGGGCCGTACGCTGAACCTGAAGCTGGGAATCGATTCGGTCTATCACGGTAGAAATCGGAGATCGCGAGTTAGGGTACGGACAGTAATGCAGCATCCGTGCCATAGTCCTAGCAGCCCGCAGCCAGCGGCCTACAAGGCGGCACGGCGCGCTGCAGGCGGCAAGCACGGCACGGCACTCGGCAAATCTTGCCGCCCGGCAACCGCTTGCGGCGGAATTGAGGGGCCACTGAGTGGCTGCTGCAGGCATGGCCGCGCCGCGAGCTGTGGTTGAATGCCGGCTTATGAGACTTCTTCCCTGCTTGCTTGCGGCGCTGCTGCTGATCGCCCCCGGTCCGCCTCTTCTTGCCGCCGATTCCCGGGCGATCCGCCAGGCCGTTGATGAGTTCCTGCAGAAGCAGACCAGGACCTTGCCCGGCAAAGCGACCTACAGCATCGGCACAATCGACGCCGAGCGCCTGGCCGGCACCTGCGAAAGTTTCGACGTGGCGCTGGACAGCGGCGCGCCGCCGTGGGGCAAGACCCGCGCAGCGGTGCGCTGCCATGGCGGCACATGGACGCTTCGGGTGCAGGTGCAGATTCGCGTCAGCGCCGAATATCTGGTGATCGCACGGGCCGTGAACGCCGGTCAGAAGCTGACAGAGGAAGACCTTGGCCGCCAGACCGGTGAACTTTCCGATCTGCCGGCCAACGTGCTGATCGACAAGGAGCAGGCCGTGGGGCGCACGGCGATCGCTGCGCTGACCGCGGGGCGCCCGCTGCGCGCCGACATGCTGCGACAGGCAAACGCCGTGCAGCAGGGCCAAAGCGTAAGAATTCTGGGCACGGGCAGCGGCTTTCAAGTCACCAACGAGGGACGGGCGCTCTCCGGCGCCGCCGTTGGACAAGTCATTCAGGTGAGGCTAAACTCCGGTCAAATCTTGAGCGGGGTCGTGCGCGGCGATGGCACGGTAGAGGTAAGATTCTGATTTAATTTGAAATAACACTGATTCAGGATTGCTTAAAGTTATCCGCAAACATGCCGTAAACGCTAGTAGACGCTGCATACACAACGGAAACACACGCCATGAAGATCGACAACTCTGCCAAGACTATCGGCTCCGTACAAAACCCGGTCGGTTCCCGTGCTGCCGCAACCGGCGCCACGGCAACGGCCGTCAAACCGGGCCCTGCCCCGGGCGGACAGTCGTCTACAGTGGTTTCGGCGACGATGAATGCCGTGAGCGGCTCCGAAGCGGTATTCGATTCGCAGAAGGTCGCCGAGATCCGGCAGGCAATCAGCGAAGGACGCTTCAAGATCAACCCCGAGCGGATCGCCGATGGCTTGATCAGCAGCGTCCGCGAAATGCTTGGCCAGAATCGCCAACCCACGCAATAGTGGGCACGGCCGCCTGATTAGCGACTGACCCGTTCATGTCAGTGGAATCATTGCCCGACTTGCTGGTCAGGGAACTCTCTGATTTGCGGCGCTTTTGCGCGCTGCTCGAGGAAGAGCGCAAGGTCCTCAGCGGCGCCCAGGCCGACCGCCTGCACGATATCGCCGACGAGAAGTTTTCACTCGCCGGCCAGTTGAGCCAGTTCGAGACACGGCGCGATGCGCTGCTGGCCAGAAGCGGTTTCGAAAAAGGCCGGCGCGGGATCGAGGCATGGCTGGCCAGCCTGCCCGAGGCCGAGACCGAGCGACGCCGGTGGGAAGAACTGCTGAAACTGGCGATTCAGGCGCAGCAGGATAACGAAGCCAACGGCAGGTTGATCAACCTGCTGCTGCAGCAGAACCAGGAAGCGCTGTCAGTGCTGCTGTCAAACGGTACCGAATCCATCTACGGCACCGACGGCCAACCGCAAGGGCCGGTTGCAGCAAAACGCTCTTTCGGCGCAGTCTGAGCTTCAGCGCAAGAAGTCACTACCGGCTGCGCCGCCGGACGCCGGAAAGCCCTTTGTTGCCTGTTCTCAGTTACCCGGGATCGGCACTTCCACAGCATTGTCGGGATTACGCGATTCAATCGTGATCGCCACCCGGCGATTGCGCTGACGGCCGTCGGCCGTGGCATTGTCGGCCAGCGGCCGCTGCTCGGCGTAACCCGTTGCGGTCAGGCGCCGTCCATCCACTCCGGTCTCGATGAACAGCCGCACCACGCTCGATGCGCGCATTCCGGAAAGTTCCCAGTTGGAAGGGAACTGCGCCGTACTGATCGGCGTGTTGTCGGTGTGTCCCTCGACAATGATCGGGAAGTCGGTCGGTGCCAGAATCTGCGCAACCGCCGCCAGGGCACGCACCGCACCCAGATCAAGACGGGCATCGCCGGGAGCAAACAGCACGCTGGCATTGATATCGACTGTGATCCCCAACGCGCCTTCAGTCACCTTGACCTTGCCCTCATCGACCAGCGGCGCCAAGGCCTTGTTGAGTTCCTTGGCCATGTTGCGCAGACGTTCCCGCTTGACGACCTGCATTGCGTCGGTCTTGGCGTTCTGCAACAGGCGCTTGGTCGGCATGGGGGCGGACGTGCCGGGACTGATCCCCGGCTGACTGGCGGGCGACATGCCGGGATCGCTGCGGAATGCCGAACTGATCGAATCCGACATGATGCGGTACTTGCCCTCGTTGATTGACGACAGCGCATACATCACCACAAAGAATGCGAACAGCAGGGTGATGAAGTCGGCGTAGGACACCAGCCAGCGCTCGTGGTTCTCGTGCTCGTCGCCCTCGCGGCGGCGACGGCGGCGGCCGTAGTGCGCCATCAGCCGAGGTAACCTTGCAAGCGGCTTTCGATGATCCGCGGATTGTCGCCATTGGCGATGCCGACCAGTCCATCGACCAGCATCTCACGCATGGTAACCAGGCGGCCGATGTTGGCCATCAGTTTCTTGGCTACAGGCAGAAAGATCAGGTTGGCGGCGCCGACACCGTAGATCGTCGCGACGAATGCAACGGCGATGCCACTGCCCAGCTTTGCCGGATCGGACAGGTTTTCCATGACATGGATGAGGCCCATGACCGCACCCAGAATACCGATGGTGGGCGAATAGCCTCCGGCTGATTCCCACACCCGCGAAGCCAGTTTCAGATTGGCTTCATAGGCACTGATTTCAACTTCCAGGACCTCGCGCAAACGCTCCGGCTCGGCACCATCGACCAGGAGTTGCAATCCCTTGGTGGCGAAAGGATCGGAAAGAGAGGCAATCTGCGCCTCGAGGGCCAGCAGTCCTTCCTTGCGTGCGATCTGGCTCCAGCGCCCGAGGTCATTGATGAGCCCGTTCGGGTCCAACACCGGCGGGAAGAAGACCCAACTGCCCATTCTCATTCCTGTCATGAACACCGGCAGGGGGCTTTGCAGCATCACCGCGCCCAATGTGCCGCCGAGCACGATCAGCATGGCGGTTGGCTGGATCAGAGAGCCGACGTGGCCGCCTTCCAGCACCTGGCCGACAACGATGGCGGCAAGTCCGAGTGCGAGGCCGGCAACGCTGATCTTGTCCATGGTCTTCAGTTACCGCCTGGCGCCGGCTTGCGGCCACGGCGCGCCTTGCTCAGCGGCTTGTCCTCGCCGACCACCGCCGCCCGCAGACGGGCAATCGCCTGACTGTGCAGCTGGCATACCCGCGATTCCGTGACGCCCAGCACTTCACCGATCTCCCGCAGATTCAGATCCTGCTCATAGTACAGGGCCATGGTCACCTTTTCACGTTCCGGCAGGCTTTCGATGGCGCCTACCAGGACTTTGCGGGTACCCGCTTCCTCCAGCAGGGCGAGGGGATCAAGACCCGATGTCGGGCCGTGGCGCTCGAGAAAGTCATCGCCCTGGCCGTCAGTCAGGTCTTCCAGATAAAGCAGTTGATGGCCGCGCGCCTCGAGCAGCAGTTTCTGGTAATCGGCCAGACTGAGATCCAGAGCCGCGGCGAGTTCGCTCTCCGACGGCTGGCGCCCGTTTTCGTGCTCCAGTTTGTGAATCGCCGCCTCCACCCGCCGCATTTCACGGCGCGCACCGCGCGGCAGCCAGTCATTGTCGCGCAGGCCGTCCAGCATGGCGCCGCGGATCCGCTGCACGGCGTAGGTCTCGAACTGTGCGCCGAGCCCCTCCTCGTAGCGGCCCATGGCATCCAGCAAGCCGATCATCCCGTTCTGCACCAGGTCGTCGACTTCCACGCTCGCCGGCAGCTTCGCCATCAGATGGAAGGCGACGCGCTTGACTAGGGGAACATATCTGGAAACGAGCTGCTCTTTGGCGAGCACGCCCTGTGCGGTGTACATCGATTCGATCGAATATTCCGTCTATGACCGAAGGACTATACCACCGATTCCAGGCGCTTCGACGCGAACGCCGGCGCGCTTCGACGCGGCGCGGACGGGGCATCGAAAGAAAAAAACCCGCCCCCGCCTGCGTCGGCAGAGGCAATGGGCAAACGGCTTTGCAGTGCATCCGCCAGATGATCGGTCAGGGGTACGCGGGAACTGCCGAGATAGTCGAGGCGAACCCCGAGATGCTCTCGTGCGGTGCGCCGCAGGTTGTCGAAAATCGCCAACGCTTCGTCCTCGGACCTGGCGCGGGTGATCACCACCTGAAAACCGTCGCGCCCCCGCTCGCTTGCCAGCCGCTTGATCAGCGAATAGGCGTGGGTAATCGCCGAACCCTGGGCCGCGAGCACCACCGCAATGTGCCTGGCCGCCGTCACCAGGGGTGAGACATGCCCGCCGCGCCTGGCGGCGCAATCGATGAGAACGAAGGAAGCGTCCTGCTGAATCTCGCGCAAAGCGGCGTTAAGGACGCCGGCCGCAACAGCATCCAGATGCAGCAGTTCGTCGGCAAAACGGGAAGCCGCAACAACCCGCAGCAGCGGTGCTGCAGCCTGCATGATCTTGTGCAGCGGACGACTGCCTTCCACCATGTCCATCAGGTCATGGCGCAAGTCCATGCCGAGGGTGCCGAGCACGTTGTCCGGCCCGCGGTTCTCGTCGATGATCACCACCCGATGTCCGGCGTGCGCCAATGCGGCCGCCGTTTGCGCCACCAGGGTGGTCCGCCCGCAGGCACCCCGCGCCGAAACGAAGGCAACCACCTGCGATGCCCGCGCGCCGAACAGCCGGCGCAAGCCGGCCGCCTGATCCCCGGCGGCGTGATGCAGCGCCTCAGGCAAAGGACGCTCCCAGCGCCGACGAGTTGCGCGGCGCGATGGCCAGCGCCACTTCTTCATCGCGCAGGCTGTGCGCGGTATCGACGGAAGCGGTTTTGAAGGCCCGGTGCAGCAGATAGTTGCGATTGGGCAGGTGCAGATCCTCGGGCACCCGCTGGCCGTTGGCAACATAGCTCAAGGTCAAGCCGTGCCGCACGATGCAGTCGAGCGCCGGAGCCAGCGCCGTGGCTTCATCGACCTTGGTCATGATGCAGCCCGCCAGATCCTCGCCGGCGTAGGCGCGCACCACGTCGTCCAGCGTGTCGCCGCGGCAGCCGGCGTTGAGCAGCAGCAGCCGATTGACCTCCCCCGCGCGCATCAGCATCGCCGCCTGCTCGGCGACCATGCGATCCCGCTGGCTCATGCCGACGGTATCGATCAGGACCATGTGCTTGTCGCGCAGATCGGCCAGCGTGCGCCGCAAATCCTCGCCGTCGCGCACCACGAACACGGGCACGCCGAGAATGCGGCCATAGATGCGCAGTTGTTCCTGCGCTCCGATGCGGTAGCCGTCCGTGGTCAGCAACGCCAGGCGGTCGGCGCCGTAGCGCACCACGCAGCGCGCGGCGAGTTTCGCCGTGGTGGTGGTCTTGCCCACTCCGGTCGGCCCGACAATGGCATACACGCCGCCCCGGTCTATGAAATCGGATTCCGTCGGCAAGGTGCGCAAGCGCCGATTCACCGCCGCCTTCAGCCACTTGCGGCCGTCATCGGGATTCATGTCTTCGGGCAGGTCCTGTACCAGCCGTCGCGCCAGCTGACCGGAAAATCCGGCTTCGATCATCTCGCCCAGCAGCAAGGCCCGGGTCGGCGTCGCACGCGCCATTTCGCCCCAGGCGAAACCGGCCAACTGACGTTCGAGCAGACTCTTGATGATGCGCATTTCGTCTCTCATCTGCGCAACTTCCGGCGCCGGATCGGCAGCAGGCTGAGCCGCCTTTTCAGCCGCCGAACGCAGCGAGTCGGCAACCTGGGCCGGCGACAGGACCTCCGCGCCGGCCGCTGGGCGCGGCGGCAGCGGACGCGGCGACGAGCGCGCCGGATCGGCGGCAGGAACCGCCTCGTACGGGCTCCAGGGACGTACCGCGGGCGCCTTCTTGCGCAACGCCGAGGACAGGGTCACGGTGTAATCCTCATCCGGCGCTGCGGGCCTCGCCGCAGGCGCTGACGGCACAGGCTCCGGCGCCGCGCTCGGGCGCGGCACGGCGGCCTGCCGCGAAATCGCATCAAGACTGTCAGGGGTCATGGCGACAATCTCGACGCCGGTGCCCGACGGCTTGTTGGAAATCACCACGGCGTCAGGCCCGAATTCCTCTTTCACCCGGCGCAAACATTCCCGCGCGGATGCGCCAACGAAGCGTTTTACGGTCATTTAATTGCTCCGATGATAGTCGTCACCTTGATCGTTCTCGAATCCGGCACTTCGGCATTGGCGATCACCTTGAGTGTTGGCACCACGCGCCGCAGGAAGCGCGACAGCAGCCAGCGCAGATTGCCGGGAACCAGCAGAACCGGGGGCAGCCCGAGGTCTTCCTGCCGTTGCGACGCCGTTGCGGTCTCGCGCATCAGCGTATCGGCAAGTCCCGGTTCAATCCCGGAGGCATCACCGCCGCCGCCCTGCAGCGCTTGTCCGAGCATCCGCTCGAGACCCGGTTCCAGCGCCATGACCTGCATCTCCTCGCTGCCCGGATAGAGTTGCTGGACGATGGCGCGACCGAGGGCAATGCGCACCTGGGCGGTGAGCACCAGGGGGTCCTGGGTTCGCGGCGCATGTTCGGCCAGGGTTTCAACGATGGTTCGCATGTCGCGGATGTTGACCCCTTCCTCCAGCAGATTCTGCAAGACGCGCTGCAACGCCGACAAGGCAAGCTGCTTGGGCACCAGATCCTCGACCAGTTTCGGCGAATCCGCCGCGATGTGATCGAGCAGGGCCTGCGTTTCCTGGCGCCCGAGCAATTCCGCAGCATGCGACAGGATGATGTGATTGAGATGGGTCGCCACCACGGTACTGGCGTCGACCACGGTGTAGCCGAAGACATGGGCCTGTTCGCGCAACCCGGCCTCGATCCACACGGCAGGCAGGCCGAAGGCCGGATCCTGGGTCTGGGTGCCGGCCAGTTGCCCGGAAACACGCCCCGGATTGATGGCCAGGTACATTCCCGGAAAGGCCTCGCCGTTGCCGATGGACACGCCCTTCAGGGTCAGGCGATAGGCGTTGGGGCGCAGTTCCAGGTTGTCGCGGATATGCACCGGTGCCGAAAGGAAACCGATCTCCTGCGCGAACTTCTTGCGCAGGCCGCGAATGCGCTTGAGCAATTCACCGTCCTGCCCGCGGTCTACCAGGGGAATGAGGCGGTAGCCGACTTCCAGGCCGAGAACGTCTACCGGCGCCACATCCGCCCAGCTGGCCTCGACGCTTTCCGGCAGGGCGACGTCCGCTTGCGGCGGCGTCGCGGCGGCGCTGCGCTCGCTTGCGGCGGAGGCCTTCATCATCCGCCAGGAGAGGAAGCCGAGGATCGCCGCCAGCATCAGGAAAACGAAATTGGGCATGCCGGGAATCAGCCCGAGGATGCCCAGAATGGTCGCCGTGATGGCGAGGATCACGGGGTTGCCGAACAACTGAGCCACCAGTTGCTGGCCGATATCCTGCCCGGTGGCGACGCGGGTGACGACCAGACCGGCCGCCGTCGAAATTATCAGCGCCGGGATCTGCGCCACCAGGCCGTCGCCGATCGTCAGCAGGGTGTAGGTCTTGGCCGCATCGCCGGCCGACATGTCGTGCTGGAGGATGCCGATGATAAGGCCGCCGATGATGTTGATGAACAGGATCAGGATGCCGGCAACCGCGTCGCCGCGGACAAATTTCGAGGCACCGTCCATCGATCCGTAAAAGTCGGCTTCCTGCGCAACGTTGGCGCGCCGCTTGCGGGCCTCGTCCTCGCCGATCAGCCCGGCGTTCAGATCGGCATCGATCGCCATCTGCTTGCCCGGCATCGCGTCCAGGGTAAAGCGCGCCGTCACCTCGGCGATGCGGCCGGCGCCCTTGGTGATGACGATGAAGTTGATCAGGGTCAGGATAATGAACACCACGATACCGACGGCATAGTTGCCGCCCACCAGAAAGTGGCCGAAGGCTTCGATGACCTTGCCGGCGGCGTCGGGGCCGTTGTGGCCATGCAAGAGGACGACGCGCGTCGAGGCGACGTTGAGCGACAGGCGCAGCAGCGTGGTGACCAGCAGCACGGTGGGGAAGATCGAGAAGTCCAGCGGCTTCATGGTGTACATCGCCACCAGCAGCACCATGACCGAGATGGCGATATTGAAGGTGAAGAATACGTCGAGCACGAAGGGCGGCAACGGCAGCACCATCATCGACAGGATAAGCACGATGAGCAATGGCGCCAGCATCTGGCGGATGTTCAGCCGGCCGAGAAACCCCTGCAGAGTCAGCGTATCGTTCATTCAGGAATCCCGGGGTCCATGCCGTCCGGTACCGCGATTGCCGCCGGCACCACAGGGGGCAGCAGTTCTCCCGCCGACAGCGCAAACTGGTTCAGCTGATAGACATAGGCCATGACCTCCGCCACCGCGGCATACAACGCCGCCGGAATCTGGTCGCCGACATCGGCGTGGCGGTGCAGGGCACGGGCCAGCGGCGGCGCCTCGAGAACCGGCACCTGGTTTTCACCGGCAAGATCGCGGATCCGCTGCGCAATCAGATTCATGCCCTTGGCCACCACGGTCGGCGCCCCCATGCTGCCGCTCTCGTACTTCAGAGCGACTGCAAAATGGGTAGGGTTGGTCACCACCACGTCGGCCTTGGGTACTGCCGACATCATCCGGCTGCGCGCCATCTCGCGCTGCTGACTGCGAATGCGCGCCTTGAGGTGGGGATCGCCTTCGCTTTCCTTGGCTTCCCGCTTCAGTTCCTCGGTGGTCATCTTCAGACGGTCGTGGTATTGCCAGAGCTGAAACGGGACATCAATTGCGGCAATCAGCGCGAGGCCGGCAATCAGCGCGAGAAAGCTGTGCAGCAGAACCTGGGCGAAGGAAATCAGCGCGGTTTCGATGGGTTGGGTGAGCAGGGCAAACAGACGGTCCTGCTCATGCTGCACCACCCAGTAGAGCACCCCGGCGATCAAGAGCGCCTTCAGCACGGCCTTGACCAGTTCGGCCACGCTTTGCCATGAAAACATGCGCCCGAGTCCCTTGATGGGATCCATCCGGTTGAAATCCAGCTGGAAGGCCTTGGGCGAAATCACTCCGCCGCCGATCATGAATGGCGTAACTATTGCCGCGGCCATGGCGAGCAGGAAGATCGGTCCGACGATGACAAACGCCTCGGCCGTCAGAGAGAGGGCCGCGCCGGTCATCATGGACGTGTCAAACGCGGCTTCGCGGCCGAAACTCAAGCCATGCCGCAACAGGCTGGATGAGCGCTGGGAGAGCCAGCCGCCGAGTATCCAGAAGGCGCCGGCGCCGGCCGCAAGAACCATGAAGGCCATCAGTTCGCGCGACTGCGGAACATTGCCCTCTTCGCGCGCCTGTTCAAGGCGCCGCGATGACGCGGGTTCTGTGCGGTCGAGGTCGCTTTCTTCAGCCACGGAGGTTCTCACTCATACCGGCAATTATTGCCGCCGGGAGCGGCAGAGAACCCGTGAACAGGCGTCAAAACGCCCGTTATTTAGAATCTACCCGGGAACCGGTCGTAATGCCTGCCGCAACGGCACCTGCAGCGCTGCGCGGACCGGCATCAGGCCGCGTCCAGTTTCTCGAGAGGAATGAAGGCGGAGCGCGGCACGCCGCGGCCGTCGCCGAAGGCACCGAGCACTTCCTTCATGTCAAGAATCAGCACGATCTGTCCGTTGGACAGCGTAGTGACGCCGGCGACACCCTTGGGACGGAAATCGTCAAGCGACTTGATCACGGCGTCCTCGCGTCCCATGAAACCGTCGATGGCGAGAATGAAAGTATGCTCGGCCATCTGCATCAGCACGCCGTACTCCGGAACAAGGTCCGACGACCAACCGAGCAAATGGCTGAGCGGATACATCGGCATGACTTCACCGCGGACGACCATGGTGGCACAGCCGCCAACCTCCTGCACGGCCTCTATCCTGATCGGCAGGATCTCCCTCACCATCGACAGCGGCACGGCGAACGGCTGCTCGCCGATCTTCACCAGCAGCACCGGCAGAATCGCCAGTGTCAGCGGCAGGGAAATGATGAAGGTTGAGCCCTTGCCCAGCACGCTCTTGATCTCGATCGAGCCGTTGAGCTTCTGGATATTGGTCTTGACGACATCCATGCCGACGCCGCGGCCGGACACGTCGGAGGCCACCTCCTTGGTCGAGAAGCCCGGCAGCATGACGAGGTTGAAGCTCTGCCGGTCGTCCATGGTGTTGGCTTCTTCATCGGTGATGATGCCCTTTTCCAGAGCCTTTGCCCGCAGCCTTTCCGGATTCATGCCACGGCCATCATCAGCGACGATGAGAATGATGTGATCGCCCTCCTGACGCGCCTCGAGCCGCACCTGGGACTTCTCCGGCTTGCCCGCGGCGCGCCTGTCTGCAGTAGGCTCGACGCCGTGATCAACCGCATTGCGGATGAGATGGATGATGGGATCGGACAAGTCCTCGATCATCGTCTTGTCAATTTCGGTCTCTTCGCCAACCAGCACGAGTTCGACATCCTTGCCGAGGCTGCGGGCAAGATCGCGGGCGATCCGGGGATACTTCTGGAACAGACGGCCGACCGGCTGCATGCGCGTTTTCATTACCGCGTTCTGCAGATCCGATACCAGCAGGTCCAACTGGCTCACCGCCTGATCAAGCGCGTGCAGTGTTTCCGTATCCGAACGGCCATTGAGAATGTCCGAGCGCAAGGCATTCAGGCGGTTCTTGGTCAGACCGATTTCGCCCGACAGGTTGAGCACCTGGTCGAGCCGGGTGGTGTCGACACGGATCGAATTGTCGCGCGTCTTCTCCGTATCGCGGCGACCCACCGGAACCTGCGCGCCGGGCTTGTCGACCGCACGACGGCCGACAGCGGCGTGAATGATCTGCTCCGGCGACTCGCCCGTGACATCGTGGCTGAGCGGCGGCGCGGCGGGCGCCACGCCCGTCGCGGCCATGGCCGCCGCCGGTGCGGCGACGCCGGTCACGGCGTTGAAGAGGTTGTTCCAGTCGGGAGCGGCGCCTGCCGGCGCCGGCGGATTCGCCGCGGGCACAGCGACGGCAACAACCGGCGCAGCGACGGCAGCCGGCGATTCCCCGGCCAGAGCGGCCTTGAGCCTTGCCAGAACAACCGGATCGGCAGGATCGGGCTGGGTACCGTGCTCCAGCACGGCGAACATTTCGCGCACCCCGGCCGTGGCGGCCATGATCACATCCATCAATTCGCCGGTGATGGCGAGTTCGCCGTTTCGCAGCCGGTCGAAAAGATTTTCCGTCAAATGACAAAGGGTTACCAGCGACGTGGCGTTGAGAAAACCGGCACCGCCCTTGATGGTGTGAAATCCGCGAAAAATCTCGTTGAGCAGGGCGTGATCGGTCGGGTTCTGCTCAAGATCGACCAGCTTGTTGTCGACCCCCGACAAAAGGTCGCCGGCCTCAACCAGAAAATCCTGAAGCAGGTCTTCCATTCCTTGAAAGTCGCTCATATCCGTCTCCTTTGAACGGCTTCAGTGCGGGCAAATGCGCGCGAAGCGCGCGTGATGCCGGAACCAAAATCGCTCATTGCTCTCTCCCTGGCACATCGGAGGACAGTGGTACGCAACCGCTACGGCGCGAATCGCCGGCAGGCTGCGTCTCATGTCGCCTGCCATCAGTCCTCAGAACCCCAGACTTTCCAATAGGTCATCCACCTGCGCCTGACTTGTGACTACGTCGCTGCGTCCTTCCGCAGTGATGACCGGTCCATTCAGCAGGCCCTCCGGAGCCTCGGCCTTGCGCTGCTCGGGCATGGCCTCGATAAGCACGCTCAACAGCTGAGTCTCCATCCCCTGCACCACTTCCACCACTTTCTTGATGACCTGCCCGGTCAGGTCCTGAAAATCCTGGGCCAACATGATTTCCATCAACTGCTCGTTGGTGACTTTCAGCCTGGCCGGCGCCTCGGCAAAGTAGCTGCGCGTGTCGGCCGCCAGCATCTTGAACTCTTCCACCGACAACTGGTTTGCAAACATCTTGTCCCAACGCTTTGACATCGCATCGGATCTCGCGATCAGTTCATCCTGAATCGGCTTGGCGATATCCGCCGCGTTCAAGACCCTGGACGCAGCCTGCTCCGTCATCTGCGCAATGTAGGTCAAGCGCTGGCGCGCGTCCGGAATCTGGTTCGCCGACTCCGCCAACATCTTGTCCACACCCAGACCGCGCAGGCTGTCGTGCAGTTGCCGTGCGAGATGGCCGAGGCGATTGAATACCACCTCTTCCTGCGGACTGCCGTCGGCAACAGCGTCGACCGGTCCCGCCATGGAGGGGGAACTTGCAGCCTGCGCCTCGACAACGCTGTCGAACAGGTCCTGAAGATCATCCGAGTCACCCGAGGAGTCCTTGCGCGCCGGCGGCGGCGGCGGCGGCGGCGGAGTGCCGGCAGCAATGCTGTCGAACAGCGCCTGGAGGTCTTCGGAATCGCTTCCGTCGTCTAATTGGATCGGCTTTGCCATCGCACCCTATTCCTGATCGTCGGTACCCTCAGGCACCCTGTCCCATCTTTTCAAAAATCTTCGCCAGCTTGTCGTTCAGGGTGCCCGCCGTGAAGGGCTTGACAATATAGCCGGAAGCCCCTGCCTGAGCCGCTGCGATGATGTTTTCCTTCTTCGCCTCGGCCGTAATCATAAGAAACGGCAAATGTTTCAGCGCCGGATCGGCACGCACCGACTGCAGCAGGGTCAATCCATCCATGTTGGGCATGTTCCAGTCCGAGACTACGAACTCGAAGCCGCCGCCCCGCAACTTGCCCAGGGCGACCGCCCCGTCCTCGGCTTCATCGACATTGGTGTAACCCAGTTCCTTGAGCAGATTGCGCACGATCCTGCGCATGGTCGAAAAATCGTCGACCACCAGAATCCTGAGCTTGCCGGGTTCTATCGCCATTTACGCTTCCCTGATCAATCGCGAGCGGATTTCATCAACATCGGACGCAGCGTGTCTGCCAGCGCATCCGCGTCGAACTTCGCCACATAGGCATCGACCCCGACGGCTTTGCCCATGGCACGGTTGGCTTCCGATGAAAGCGATGAATGCATGACCACGGGAATGCCGGCAAAGCGCTTGTCCGACTTTATGTTCTTGGTCAGCACATAGCCGTCCATCTCGGGCATCTCAGCATCGACCAGGATCAGGTTGACCTCGTCGCGCAACCTCTGCCCTGTCTGCTGGGCATGCGACGCCATGCCGGAGAGCCGGGTCCAGGCTTCCAGCCCGTTTTGTGCATGCTTGTGCCTGACACCCAGCTTGTCCATGACTTCGGCGATCTTCTTGCGCGCCACCACGGAATCATCAACAAAGAATACGTTCAAACTGTCAGCTTCGTGAATGGGCTCAATCTCGCCTATCACCGTCTCGCCAAAGGTGTTGGCCATGATCTGCTCGACATCGACAATGGACACCAGTTTGCCGTTGGGAAGCTCCGTAATGGCCGTGATGTAGGCGTGCGAACCGCTGGTAACAGACTCGGGGGCGCGTACCTTGTCCCATTCGACGCGGATGATCCGGTCCACGCCATGCACCAGAAAACCGAGGGTGCGCTTGCTGTATTCGGTGACCATCATCGAACCGCCGCGGGTGGCAGGCGCGTCGGGCAAATCCATGGCCTTGGACAGGGACAGGACCGGAATGACGTTGCCGCGCAGGCTGATCAGGCCCTCGACTCCGCTGGGCATGTTCGGCGCCCTGGTGATGGTCGGCGTCTTGCTGACCTCGCGCACCTTGAATACATTGATGCCGAAGGTTTCGTGAGTTCCCAGCGAGAACAGCAGGATCTCCATCCGGTTTGAACCGGCAAGCTTGGTACGCGCATCGACATGTTCCATCAGCGAATGGCTGCCGGAAGAGGTGTCCGCGTAGGTCTGGGTGGAGTTCATGTCACACCGGCTCCGGTTCAGTTTGCAGCCGCAGCCGTGAGGCCAAGCAGCCGCCGTCCGAGCGTTTCCGCCAGACGGTGGGGTTCGAACTTCGGCACATATTCATCGACGCCCACCGAACGGCCCAACTGCTGGTTGGACAATGACGACAGGGAGGAATGCATGATGACCGGTATGCCGGCAAAGCGCGGATCGGACTTGATATTCTTGGTCAGCAGATAACCGTCCATTTCGGGCATCTCGACATCGGTCAGCACCAGTTGCACGTAGTCAATGACCGATTTGCCGGTGTTTTCGGCAAGCGTGGCGATGCGCTGCAACTCATCCCATGCGGCGCGTCCGTTCATGGCGCTGATGTGCTTGATGCCAAGCACGGCAAGGGTCCGCTCGATCTGGCCGCGCGCCACCGAGGAGTCGTCCGCAAACAATATGGTGAGGTCATCGCGGCCGAGAGTCTGTATGCCATTCATCAGCAAGGTATCGTCTTCTCTGGCGGTCTCGGCCAGGACCCGCTCGACATCCAGCATCATCACCAGGCGCTCATCCGGCAATTCCGTAACCGCCGTCACCAGTCCGCCCAGGTTCGAGGCCAGCATCTGCGGCGGAACGCGCATTTGCGCCCAGTCGAGCCGCAGGATGGTGTCCACCGACTCGACCAGGAAACCCTGCGTCTTGCCGTTGTATTCGGTCACGATCATGATCTCACGCGCACTGTCCGGCTGCATGCCGATGTAGTCGGCCAGATCGACCACCGGAACGAGAACGCCGCGCAGACTGACCATGCCCTTTACCGCAGCCGGCATATCCGGCGCCGCGGTAATCGGCGGCGTACGCATCACTTCCCGCACCTTGAAGACATTTATGCCGAAAGTCTCGCGACGACCGGTACGGTTGTCCAGTCCGAGAGCGAACAGCAATATCTCCAACTTGTTGGTTCCCGCCAGCCGGGTCCTGGCGTCGATATTGTTGAAGAGTTCCGACATTTGCAATCCTTTCAGCACCTGTAGCCGCAGCTTCGCTGCCACTTGCACGATGGCCAATATTACGCCAGTTTGCTGCAGAAGCGACCGTCACCGGTCGCAGAATCTTTGCCCGACACGAGCATCGCCGGCTGCGGCAAGCTGTCCGCACACCACCCCGATGAGACCCTGACAGACACCGCCGCGGAAATGCCCGACATGGTCTCGCCGGTATCCCGCCGGTATAGCCGCAGGCGATGGAGGCAAGTCACCGCGCTGCCGGGATCCGGCGTTAATGGTGGCAAAGGCACGGCTTGTTCTACGCCGGAACGAGGCAAGGCGTTCGGTTTCTGCAGCCGCATGGTGCGGAACAACCGCGCCGGGCGCCGGACTTCACGGCACCGACGGGCGTCTTCTGCCTTGACGGTCCGTCAGTCGATACTGAACAATTTGCCGAAATTGGCGATGTCGAGGATTTGCCTGACCGCACCGCGACAATGACTCAGCGATACTTCGCGTGCGGCCGCCTTGGCCCGGTCGCGCAACATCAGCAACATGCCCAGAGCCGAACTGTCGAGGTAGTCGACAGCCCCGAAATCGACCACGATTGCGGATGCGGGGGTGGCCATGGCAGTGTCCGTCGCATCGCGGAACTCGCGATGCGAATTGAAATCAAAACGCCCCTGCAGCCGGATGACGGCGCGACCTTCGTTTACTGTGACAGTGGCCTGCATGAGTTGATCCTCGTTAAAACGTATGGGTATTTGCCGCCAAGTATAGCCTGATTCAGGTCACCCGAATCAGGCTCCGGCGCTGCGCTTGTCCAGAGCGCGCAGCTTGGTCAATATGCCGCCGGCAATGTCGCCAAGGCTGGCGATTTCGTCCAGCGCGCCGATTTCCGCCGCCTCTCTCGGCATTCCGTACACAACGCAGGAGGCCTGATCCTGGCCGATATTCCAGGCCCCGGCCTGGCGCATGGCAAGCAGTCCCTGCGCACCGTCCTTGCCCATGCCGGTAAGTATCACGCCCAGACCGTTTTGCCCGACCTGCTCGGCCATCGAGCGGAACAGCACATCGGCGGCCGGCCGGTGACGATTTACCGGCTCGTCCTGCGACAAGTCCAGAACGAAGCCGCCGCCGCTTTTTCTCACCCGCATGTGCGAATGACCGGGCGCCAGATAGGCCGTGCCGGGCTGCAGTCGCTCGCCGCCCTGGGCCTCGATCACGGTCAGGCGCGACAGGCTGTCGAGGCGACGGGCAAAAGACGGCGTGAAGGTATCAGGCATGTGCTGCACCATGACTATCGGCGGCATTTCTCCCGGCAGCGCACAAAGCACTTCCTTGATTGCCTCGGTGCCACCTGTCGAAGCGCCGATCGCTATCACCTTCTCGGCCAGCAGACGCGGCGAGAAGCCGCCCTTGAGTTGTGCCAGAGCCGGCGCCGACGGTTGCGCCACGCTACGTCCTGCCGACTTCAGGCGTGCGCTGCTCGCCGCACGGATCTTTTCGCGGATTTCGTCGGCATAATCCTGCAGCATTGAAATATTTTCCGCGCGCGGCTTGGCCAGGTAGTCGACGGCGCCGAGTTCCAGTGCCTTCAGGGTGACTTCAGAGCCGGCTGCGGTAAAAGAGGAAATCATGATCACCGGCATGGGTCGCAGGCGCATCAGCCGATCGAGGAAATCGAGGCCGTCCATGCGCGGCATTTCGACATCGAGAGTCAGCACATCGGGGTTGAGCGTCTTGATCATCTCGCGCGCGGCGATGGGATCGGGCGCCACGCCGACCACCTCAAGATCGGGCGCGCCATTGATGATTTCGGTCAACAGCGCCCGCATCAGCGCGGAATCGTCAACGATAAGAACCTTGATGGGCATGAATTCCTCTAGAACAGTTCGATGTCGCCGGATACCGGTGCCTCGGTGAGGCGGTCGGCATACTCCCTTTCGCGACGCAGCAGGGTGTCGTTGTGCATCCGCGTCAACTTCTTCACCAGGACGCGACCGGTGCTCGGAAAGAAGTAAACCTTGCGCGGATGAACGTCGAGCAGATCCTGCGCGGACACGAAAATCCCTTCGGTGCGCAAGAAATCAAGCACGAAGCTGGAATTGCGTTCGCCGACATTCGAGCTGGAAAGACTGGCCATCACCCTGCCGCCGCCGAACACCTTGGCCTCCAGACTGCCGCGACGGGCGCCCAGCTTGAGCAGATGGTTGATCAGGAGTTCCATGGCGTAGGTGCCGTAACGTGCCGAGGCCGAATTGGGAGACTTCTCCGCCGAATCTGCCAGCATGAAATGATTCAGGCCGCCGATGCCTTTCTCGCGGTCGCGAATACAGGCGGAAACACAGGAACCGAGCACCGTTACCAGCAGCATATCGGTGGTCGTCACAAAATATTCGCCTGGCAGCACCTTGACGGCTTCGGCGCCGAAGGTCGGGTCAAAGTAGCGGTTGCCCGCCAGATGCTCGACGTATGCCGCTTCCATGGTCACGCTTTTAGCACCGGCGCCGACGCCGGCCTGTCGGCCCGCTCATATACCGTACGTCCCAGGGAACGGAACAGGTCGGCGGCATGCAGAAAACTTTCGGAATGGCCGGCAAACAACAGACCGTCTTCGCGCAGCAAAGGGACGAATTTCTTGAGGATCGCGTATTGCGTCGGCTTGTCGAAATAGATCATCACGTTGCGGCAGAACATGACGTCGAAGGGGCCTTGCAGCGGCAGGCGCGCATCGAGCAGGTTGATGCGGGTGAAACTGAGCAGCTTCTGCAGTTCCGGCCGCACCCTGACGTAGCCCGCCTGAGCGCCGCTGCCCTTGAGGAAGAAGCGGCGCAAGCGGTCGGCACTGAGCTTTTCCACCCGCTCCATCGGATAGACACCCTTTTCTGCCGTGGCCAGAACGTTGGTATCGATGTCGCTGGCGACGATCGATAGCGGTGGCGTCAAGCTGTCGAAGGCCTCGCAGGCAGTCATGGCAAGGGTATAGGGCTCCTCGCCGGTCGATGCTGCCGAACACCAGATGCGCAGCGGACGATGTTTCAGCTCGCGCAGATGGCGGATCAGGATATCGAAGTGATGCGCCTCGCGAAAGAAAGAAGTGAGATTGGTCGTCAGCGAATTGACGAAGGTCTCCCACTCCGTTTCATCATTCGATTCGAGGTGTGCCAGATATTGTTCGAAGGTGCTGTAGCCGAGCGCCCGCAGACGCCGCGCAAGCCGGCTATAAACCATGTCCTGCTTGATCGGCGCCAGCGATATGCCGGCGTGTTTGTAGATCAGCGTGCGCACCCGCTCGAAATCGGCGGCGGTAAAGTGAAATTCGCGGTCGCGCGGTTCCATTGGTTATATTTTTTCAGCAAAGTTCAGGTCGATAGCCGCCTGTCCAGGCTTCCTTGGAAGTCTGGCGCGGAAGTTCATTGCGGTTGTGCCGGCCAGAGTCAAAACTCCTCCCATTGTTCGCCGGCATCGGCAAGATGGGGCGGGGCCTTCTTCGCGCCGGACGGCCTGGCCGCCGGACGGGCGGCCGTCAGTTGCCGTGGCGTGGCGTCGCGTAGCGCCGGCGTCGGCAACATCCTGCCGCCACCCTCTGCCAGCTTGAACATGCTCACCGTCTGCACCAGGCCGCGCGCCTGTTCTTCCAGGCTCTCCGCCGCCGCCGCCGCTTCTTCCACCAGCGCCGCGTTCTGCTGCGTCACTTCGTCCATCTGGCTTACCGCCTGCGTCGTCTGCTCGATGCCGGAGCTTTGCTCGCGGCTGGCGCTGGCGATTTCGGTCACCAGGCTCGCCACCTGCTGGAAGCTGGTGACGACTTCGTCCATCGTGCTTCCCGCCTGCTGCACCAGCCTGGCGCCAGACTCCACCTTGTCAACCGACTCGGCGATCAGCGCCTTGATCTCCTTCGCCGCGGTCGCGCTTCTCTGCGCCAGGTTGCGCACTTCCGTCGCCACCACCGCGAAGCCCCGTCCCTGTTCGCCTGCCCGCGCCGCTTCCACCGCGGCGTTCAGCGCCAGGATGTTGGTCTGGAAGGCGATGCTGTCGATGACGCCGATGATGTCCGAGATCTTCTTCGAACTGGCCTGGATCTCGCCCATGGTGACGACCACTTCCTTCACCACTTGTCCGCCCTTGACTACCCCTGCGTTCGAGGTCTTGGCCAGTTCGTTGGCCTGCCTGGCGTTCTCCGCGTTCTGCTTGACCGTGGCATTGAGTTGCTCCATCGACGACGACGTCTGTTCGAGGCTGCTCGCCTGCTCTTCGGTGCGGCTCGACAGATCCTGATTGCCGGCGGCGATTTCCTGCGAGGCGGTGTTGATCGCTTCGGTGGCTTCCTTGATGCGCCCCACGACTTCGCGCAAACGCTCGATGGTGGTGTTGGTGTCGTCTTTCAACTGGCCGAAGATGCCTTGATAGTCGGCGTCGATCTTCTGCGTCAGATCACCCGCCGCCACCAGCTGCAGCACCCGTGCCACATCCGTCAGACCGGTCTGGGTTACCTCGGACAACTGGTTGAGGCCCTCGGACAACTGACGGAAGAATCCTTCCTTCCCGTCCAGGCTCAGCCGCGTCACAAAGTCGCCGCGCAGCGCACCATCGACGATGTTCGCCACTTCCTTCTCGACCAGCACTTCGCCGGTACGATCCAGCCACTCGGCCACGGCACCGAGGCGATCATTGCGTGCATTGATGACCGGGCTCGCCGTCACCCGCAGGTAGCGGCCGCCGATTTCGAGGTTGGCAACGTAGGTGCTGCTGAAGGTGGCCAGCAGCTTGGCCTGGTGCGCCGGATTCTTGTGGAAGGTATCGATGTTCACCCCCATCATCTTTTCCGCATCGAAACCCGGCAACTGCTGGCGGATCGCCGCTTCGGCACCCTTGAGGATCTTCTGCACCGACTTGTTGGCGTAGATGATGGTGCGGTCGTTGTTGGCGATCATCACGCCGGTGCTGACGTTGTCCAGGGCGATCTTGATGCGCAGGTTCTCGTCGGAAACGCGTGCCGCCTCGGCGACGTCGAAACCGAGCTTGGTCTGCATGGCTTCAAGGCGTTGCAGGAACTTTCCGGTCTCATCGTTTCTGGTGATGTCGATGAAATTCCCGTACAGGCCCTGGCTGATCTTCATGAAAATATCGGCAGCCTCGCTCAGGGGCCGGGTAATGGCCCGGATCAGAATCACTGCGGCACTTGCCGCCAGCAGCAGGCCGGCAGCTATCAGTGCGATCGCCGTATTGCGGCTGGCTTCATAGCGCGCGGTGGCCTCGGAAAATTCATGCCGGGCGCTCTCTATATGGAATTTTCTCAGGTTATTGACGTGCTCGACCACCTTGCCGTTGAGGGGCTCGGTCTTCTCGAGGAAGATCTTGCGCGCCTCGTCGACCTTGCCGGCCTTGAGCTGCTCCAAGACCGCCAGGAGACCCTCCCTGACGAAGTTGCCGCGATCGACGGCAAACCGCTCGAAGACCTGCTTCTGCTCGGGGGCGGTCATGCGCGCCTTGTATTCCTCGGCAGCCTTGCTGATTGCCGCAATATTGGCGGTGATTTCCTCGGATTTCCTGGCCACGTTTTCCGCTGTCGGATCCAATAACGCGCCTTCGGTCAGGATGCGGTTGCGCAACACCGTGCGGTTGATGCCGGTGACGTCGGCAAGGCCGACCATATGCAGTTCATACACATCGCGCAAACCGTCGTTGGCCTTGCTCATGCCGATCAGGCCAATCACACCAATCGCCACCAGCATCACCGACAGCAGCATCAAGGCCCAGCTCAGCTTGCTCTTGATGCTCATGTCGGCAAATTTCCGGCCGAAGCCGGCGCCGGAGACCGCGCGCCCGAGTTCGATGCGCATGCCACCCGCCTTGTTCTCGCGGAACTGGCGATAAACCGCCTCGGTGGCATCTATCTGCTGGCGGCCGGGTTTCTTGCGCACCGACATATAGCCGACCAGTTGATTGTTTTCGTAGAGCGGCGTGGCGTGGGCTTCGACCCAATAAAAATCCCCGTTCTTGCAACGGTTCTTGACCATGCCGATCCACGGCCGGCCGGCCTTCAAGGTATTCCAGAGATCGGCAAAGGCTTCCACGGGCATGTCCGGGTGCCGCACGATGTTGTGCGGCTGACCCATCAGTTCGGCTTCGGTGAAGCCGCTAACGTCGAGAAAGTCCCTGTTGATGTAAGTAATCTGGCCTTTGAGGTCAGTCTTGGAAACGATCATCTGATCGTCGCGGAGGATGATTTCGTTTTGGCTGACGGGCAGGTTAGTTCTCATTATTTTCGGCTCCGCGGAAGATGCTGGCTGGTTGGGGTGAACTTATTGCGCGTTCTGTGCGGCGTCGACCAGGGCCATCTCCTGGGAAAGCATCAGACGCTCGATATCGACCACGATCAGCATCCGCTCATCGAGCGTGCACAGACCGTTGATGTAGCGGGTATCGACCGTGGCGGCAAACTCGGGTGCGGGACGTATGTTCTCCCGGCGCAGCATGATCACATCAGACACGCTATCGACCACGATGCCTACCACGCGCGAGCCGATGTTGAGAATGATGACGACGGTAAAAGGGGTGTATTCGGCCTTGCCGACATTGAACTTGATGCGCAGGTCGACAACCGGCACGATGATGCCGCGCAGGTTGATCACGCCCTTGAGGAAGTCGGGGGCATTGGCGATGGTGGTGGGCGCCTCATAGCCGCGGATTTCCTGCACCTTGAGGATGTCTATCGCGTACTCCTCCGGCCCCAGGGTGTAGGTCAGATATTCCTCGGCATAGCCGCCTTCTTCGGCAGAATCCCTGCCCTTGGCCGCATGTTCGTGAACCATCATTTGCTCCTCGCTCCCCTGGTCGCCCGGTTTGTTTCAGTCGGCCGCAGGCAGGGCGCTTTTCGCCATCTGCACCAGCGCCACTACATCGAGAATCAGTGCGACGTGGCCGTCGCCCATGATCGTCGCACCCGATATCCCGGGAACCTTGCGGTAATTTGATTCCAGACTCTTGATCACCACCTGATGCTGGCCAAGCAGCGCATCGATAAACAGCGCGGCCTTTGCACCGTCGGCTTCGAGCACCACCATGATCCCCTGATCGAGCCGCGTAACGGTGCCGGGAATCCCGAACACCTCATACAAGGCCACCACCGGCAGGTATTCGCCGCGCACCTGGATCAGCCGCGCGACACCCGAAACGCTCTTGATCATTGCCGGCTCTGCCTGCAGCGATTCGATGACATAGCCGAGCGGGATAATGTAGGTTTCCTTGCCCGCGGCCACCGACATGCCGTCGAGGATCGCCAGCGTCAGCGGCAGGCGCACGGTCATGCGGGTACCGATGCCGGTCATCGACTCGATCTCGACCCGGCCGCCCATGGCAGTGATGTTGCGCTTGACCACATCCATGCCGACGCCGCGCCCGGAAACTTCGGTGACCACGTCCGCGGTGGAGAATCCCGGCTCGAATATCAGCAGCCAGACCTCGCTGTCGCTCATCTGCTCATGCGCGGCCAGGCCTTTTTCGCGGGCCTTGGCGAGAATCCTCTGGCGGTTGAGCCCGGCGCCGTCGTCACCCACCTCGATGACGATGTTGCCGCTTTGATGATAGGCCTTGAGCGTGATGGTTCCGCTCGGCGACTTGCCGCGGGCGACGCGGTCGTCGGGCATTTCGACGCCATGGTCGAGGCTGTTGCGCACCAGGTGGGTCAGCGGATCGCTGATGCGCTCTATCAGGCTCTTGTCGAGTTCGGTACCTTCGCCGATGGTCTTGAGCTCGATCTGCTTTCCCAGCTTCTGGGCAAGATCGCGCACCACGCGCGGGAAGCGCGAGAACACCACCGAGATCGGCATCATGCGGATCGACATCACCGATTCCTGCATGTCGCGCGTGTTGCGCTCCAACTGGGCCAGGCCATTGTGCAGACGCTCGAACTCGACCGGATCGAGAGCGGAAGCAGACTGCGCCAGCATGGCCTGGGTGATGACCAGCTCGCCGATCAGATTGATCAACTGATCGACCTTGTCGACATCGACGCGGATCGAGGTGTCGCCGCCGCTGGTTCGCGGCGCAACACGCCGCTCGGCCGGGGCCTTGGCCGCTGCCGCTGGTTCCGCAACTGCGGCAACGGCCGCAGGCGACGTGCTGACTGCAGCGGAGGCGGCCGCCGGCACATCGACGAAGAAACCAAAACCGTCGCCTTCGCTTGCCGCCACGGCAACCGGCGCTGGCGACGGCGCCACGGCAGTCGCCGCGGATGCGGGCAGGTCGACAAAAAATCCGTAGGAATCGTCGCTCGCGGGCGCTGCGACTTGCGCCGCTTCCGGCATAGCCGCGGGCGCATCGCTGAAGAGGCCCCAGGAATCATCCGGGTCTTCCCTGGCGCTGAGCGGAGCATCGTCGAAGAAGCCATAGGCTGCATTGCTGTCGTCCGCGCCCGGTGCCGTCGCAGCCGCGGTGCCGATGCGAATGCTGTCGCTGCGCGCAATGAAGTCGAGCATGCCGCGCACGATCTCCGGATCGGCTTCGGCGGCAATACGCAGGCGCCACGGAACGCCGGGGGCGCTTGCGCGGTCGATGACCGCAACAGCCCAGCGCTGCGCCAATTCAGCGACAACATTATCGACCGCCTGAGCACCGGCTTCGGTATCCATGTCGACAACGAAGCTGACTTCCAGTTCCGCCGCTACCTTCTGCACCTCAACCGGCGCCGCAACGGCGACCGGCGCAGACGACGGCGCACTGACGGTCAGTTCGGAAAGACGCTTGCACATCGCCGCCACCTGCGCCGGGTCGGCCGCGCCATCGCCGCGATGCGCCGCCAGCAGGTCTTTCAGGACATCGCCGGCATCGAGAAAGGCATCGATCATTTCCGGGCGCAGGGCCAGTTCCCCCTTGCGGATGCGATCAAGCAGGTTCTCGAGGACGTGGGTGACTTCGGCCAGATCGGTAAACCCGAAGGTACCGGCGGAACCCTTGATCGAATGCGCCGCACGGAAAATGGCATTCAGCTGCTCGGCATCCGGATCGCCGATGTCCAATTCCAGCAACAGGGATTCCATGCTGTCCAGATGCTCCCGAGACTCCTCGAAGAACACCTGATAGAACTGGCTCATGTCAATCGACATGGTGCCTCCCGGTCATGCCGCGAGATGTTAGCCAATGACTTTTTTGACCACTTCGATCAGCTTCTGCGGATCGAAGGGTTTGACCAGCCAGCCGGTGGCGCCCGCGGCCTTGCCTTGCACCTTCATGGCATCGGACGACTCGGTGGTCAGCATCAGAACCGGAACGGTCTTGTACTGGGCCAGCGCGCGCAGACTCTTGATCAAGGTCAGTCCGTCCATGCGCGGCATGTTCTGATCGGTAAGAATCAGATCGAAGCTCCTCGCCTTGGCCTTTTCCAGGCCGTCCATGCCATCGACGGCTTCGACAACGTCATACCCGGAGCTTTTCAGGGTAAACGCCACCATCTGGCGAATGGAGGCGGAATCATCGACGGCAAGTATGGATTTGGACATATGGAACTCCCTAAAAGAATGGCGGGCGGCTTAACTAAAAGAGTTCGACTCCGCCCTGATTCATCTCTGTCTGGCTGACCGGATTGTTAGCCGTGACCTGCGCCATGTCCTTCAGCCGCGCCGACACGCGAAGGGTTTCCGACTGCATGGATTGCAAGGCCCCGATGGCATCGGGGGTCACCGCGTTGCGCTGCAGCGTCTGCGCCAGTTCGCCCAGATGGCGCGACACATCGTCAATGGCGTCAACCCGCCGGCCGACATGGCCAAGCAACTGGGACACGATGTCCTGGAACTGCAGCGCGGTAACCGCGCGTCCGACCTGAAGATCCACCTCGTCGGCGATGCCGCCAAGCTGCCCCAGGGCGATCACCCGCACCTGGTTCTGTTCCTCCATGGTGGCAATGATCTTCTCCACGCTCTGCTTCGACTCGAAAGCGAATGTGAGGTCCTGACTGGCCATGCGCTGGATAGCCACTTCGGTCTTCTTCACCGTGACCTGCATGTTCTGGATCACCGTGCTGATCTCCTGGCTGAACTGCGTCGTGCGTCCCGACAGATTGCGCACTTCATCAGCCACCACGGCAAAACCGCGCCCGGCTTCGCCGGCGCGTGCGGCTTCGATGGCGGCATTGAGCGCCAGCAGGTTGGTCTGTTTGGCGATCGCTCCGATTTCCGAAAGAATCGACTGCACATCCTGCGTCCGCGCTGCAATGCTCTCTGTCAGTTCGACCAGTTCCATCCCCAGCTTGCTGTTGCCGACGATGCTGTCCACCACCCGCTGCATCACCGCCGAGGTGTCCTTGACGAAATCATCGAAGCGGTTGCTGCTGGTTTCGCTCTCGGCACCGGAGGCAACCGATACCGTCACCTCACGCTGGCGACGGGTATGCTCGTGCATGCTCTGGAAGCTCGTCGTCAGGTTGACAATGGCCTCGGACAGCAGGGCCTGCACCTGCCCGATTTCGCCGCGCGCGACGTCCAGTTGTACCGAAAACTGGCCCGAACACTCCTCCAGCAAACGATGAAACTCATTGAGCAGGGCTTGCTCCTCGCTCTTCATGCGCTGCCGCTCCCCGGCACCTTTCGCCACGCCCCGACCCGACACGGCGGCAATGGCCTGCCAACCGGCTGCCGCCAGCAGCAGGGCGCCCCACCCCGACAGCCCGAGGCTGTTGCCCGACACCAATGAGATCGCGCCGCCGGCGAGAAACGTCCAGATCAGGCCGAACCAGAAGGTCTTGTTGAAAAAATTCATGTCGGTTGCATTCTACTCACATTTATCGGCCTGCCGCAGCGGCAGGAACAGAGAAGCTTTTCGTATCGACATCCTGCGCGGTCTCGACGTTGATCTGCCGGCCGTCGGCGAGAATCGCCTCCTCGGTGCGCTTGTTCATGACGATGATGCTGATGCGGCGATTATTCGGGCTGTACGGATCCTGCTTGTCGTAGAGCACTGTTGAAGCGAGGCCGACGACGCGCATGATCTTGGGATCGTCCATGCCGCCGGCCACCATCTCGCGGCGCGAAGCATTGGCGCGATTGGTCGACAGCTCCCAGTTGCCGAAGCCCCGGTCGCCGCCGGCATAGGGCTGGGCGTCGGTATGGCCGGAAAGGCTGATGCGGTTATCAACCTTGTTCAGTGCCAGGCCGATTTCCCGCAAAATGACGCGGGTATACGGCTTGACATCGGAGCTGGCCAGATCGAACATCGGGCGGTTCTTTTCGTCCACGATCTGGATGCGCAGTCCTTCGGTGGTGAGATCAAGCAGCAGCTGGTTCTTGAACTGGCTGAGCGCCGGACTGGCATTTATCAGAGCCTCGAGTTCGCCTTTGAGGCTCTCCAGCTTGGTCTTTTCCTGTCGCTCGAAATCCTCCTTCAGGCGCTGCAGATTGATGGTCTTCTTCTCCGCCTCGATATCGCCCTTCTTGACCTGGCCGTGTGTCGCCGTAAGATCCTTGCCGCCTCCGGGAATCAGGGACGAGGAGTCGCCCGATCCCGAGCCGCCGCCCATCGCGACCTTCAGGGGATTCTGAAAGAATTCGGCGATGCCGTTCAAATCGCCCTGCGAAGTGGAGCCCAACAGCCACATCAGCAGGAAGAAGGCCATCATGGCCGTGACGAAGTCGGCGTAGGCAATCTTCCAGGCGCCGCCGTGGGCACCGCCACCGCCCTTCTTGATTTTCTTTACGACGATCGGTTGCTGGGTGTCGTCACTCATCGTCGGTTGCTCGCGTCATGGGAAAACCATTACTTTCCCTTGCGCGCCTTGAGATCTTCTTCCAGTTCGATAAAGGTCGGCCTGTCGCCGGAAAACAGCACCTTGCGCCCGAATTCGACAGCTACCTGCGGCGCATAGCCGTTCATGCTGGCAAGCAGAACCGACTTGATGACCTGAAAGATCTTTCCTTCCTCTTCGCATTTCTGCTCGAGTTGGCCGGCAACCGGCGCCACAAAACCATAGGAAACCAGGATGCCGAGAAAGGTGCCGACCAGCGCACCGCCAATCATCTTGCCAAGAATGGCCGGCGGCTGGCCGACCGAACCCATGACGTTGACCACGCCCATGACCGCTACCACGATACCGAAGGCGGGCACCGCATCCGCCAACTTCGACATCACATGTGCCGGCACATGCGCTTCCTGGTGATGAGTTTCGATTTCGATATCCATCAGGTTCTCGATTTCGAAGGCATTGAGATTGCCGCCGACCATCATGCGCAGGTAGTCGCAGATGAACTCCATTACGTGATGATCGTGCTGGATCTTGGGGTACTTGGAAAAGATCGCGCTGCTCTCCGGGGTCTCGACATCGCCCTCAACGGACATCAGCCCCTCCTTGCGCACCTTGGACAGAATCTCGTAGAGCATGGCCAGCAAATCCATGTAGAGCGCCTTGCTGAGATGAGAGGGTTTCAGCACTCCCGGCAAGGCCTTGAGAGTGGAACTGATCGCCTTCTTGCCGTTGCCGGCAAGGAAGCCGCCGATCGTGAGGCCGACGATCGCCAGATATTCCATGGGCACGAACAATGCAGCCAAGCTGCCGTGGACGGCATACGTCCCGACAGAGGCGAGTAAGACGATCACGTAGCCAACGATCAGTAACATCTTTTTTTACCCTGAACTGTTGCTATTGGTTGCAGCCGCATCGATCGATGCCTGCCGAACCGGCGTGAGCCTCCGCTGAAACCTGCCTTTAAGGCAATAAACCTTTTCAGCTGGGCTTATCCAGCCGCAATCATAACGGCAAACCGCGGATTCGCGGCAAGCAAAGCGCGACGCAGTATGCGAGCGGCGTCATGCCCGCGCCAGCCGCCCCGGGCCGGAACCCGGCACTGCGGCCGCCGCCCGCGGTGCACCGTATCGAGTTCCCGTCCGCCGCAGGCCAAAACAAAACGCGCTCCATCCGGCTGACCGGATGGAGCGCGTCTGGTTCGGACTGCCCGGGTTGGAGCGGCCGGATCCGGTCAGGCTGCAGCGATTGCCGCGCTTGCCGCGGCCTCGGCGGCGCGCCGTGTCTTGCCCGCGCGCGCCGGCATGTGGCACAGGCCGCAGACGTAGCCGCGGGTAGGATCGTAGGCGTGGGCAACGAACTCACCGCCGCACTCGCGACAGGTGGCCATTTGCAGCATGTTGGCGTCGAAAAAACGCACCATGGTCCACGCCCGCGTCAGCGAAAGTACGGTATCCATGCCGCCGCGCTTGATCTGGTCCAGGTACATGCGGTAGGACTTGATGATCAGTTCCAGCCCCCGCAGCTGCGTGTGCGACTTGAGAAAGCGGAAGTAGGCCATGAACAGCGAGGCGTGAATGTTCGGCTGCCAGGTCATGAACCAGTCGGTGGAGAACGGCAGCATGCCCTTCGGCGGCGACTCATGACGGACTTCCTTGTACAACTTGAGCAGTCGCTCGCGGGAAAGGTTGGTCTCCGCTTCCAGCAGTTGCAGACGGGCACCGAGTTCGATCAACTCGATCGCCAGGCCGATATCTTTCGCTTCTATGATGACGGACTTGTTGCGCATGGAGAACCTCCGCAGCTTGACGCTTGACGTTGAATGGCAGCCTGCGACAGGATCAGGCCATGGTCGCGACCGGCCTGCCGGCAGCGAGAATTGCCGCATGCAGGTGGCCGACGCCGCGATCGCGTTCGTGGTTGGCGAGCAGGTCGAGCAACAAGCTGTCGTCAAAGCGGAAGTTGCACAGCAACATGTCCGAACTGGCCATTTTCAGGACCTGTCCCGGGGTCAGGCGGCCAAGCACATCGGCAATCTCTTCACTGATCCCCAGACGGAAAATGGCCACTTCGCGATCCGAGCGAACCATGTTCTGCGCCAGCATCAGGTAGGAGAGATTGACTTCCTTTATGTCGTTGTAGGTGTCGGTCGATTTCATCATGCACTCCTTGTGAGCGCCGGCCAGGCCCGAACTGGAACCCGAATCACGGCAGATGCATGATCACACAGGGTATGGCAAGAAAGAAATCAATGGAAAAACCAATCTGTTGTAAGAATTAGATAGAGCAGCTTTGTAAGTAAAAACATTACAAATATATCAGAACATATTGATTATTATGGTATTTATGTTTTATAAGCCTCTTTCCGGAGGCCCTTTGGACAGCGATCGGGCTTGTCCGTCAAATAAAAGAAATATCCTTAAACAACGATATAGCGGATGGAGCTTTAGTGAACTCTCAGGTCGACCGCAACCGCTTCCAGGTCAATGGCGACGCCCTGCCACCCACCCCCCGGAACAACGGCTTGCAGCGCGCTAGAATATCGGCATGGATCCGGCGATGAACTTTTGCAGTGCCTGCGGCGCACCTGTCAATCTGCGAATACCCGCCGGCGATACCCTGCCGCGCCATGTTTGCGACGCCTGCGGGGTGATCCATTACCGCAATCCGCGAATGGTGGTGGGCGCCCTGCCCGAATGGGAAGATCGCGTACTGCTCTGCCGCCGCGCCATCGAGCCGCGTCACGGCAAGTGGACGCTGCCGGCCGGCTTCATGGAGAACGGCGAAACGGTCGCCGCCGCCGCCATCCGGGAGACTCTTGAAGAAGCCTGCGCCCGCATAGAGTTGGGCGCGATGTACACCCTCATCAGCGTGCAGCACGTCAATCAGGTCCATGTCATCTACCGTTCGCGACTGCTGGATCTGGACTTCGCCCCCGGTACGGAAACACTGGAACTGCGACTGTTCCGCGAGGACGAAATCCCCTGGGACGAAATCGCCTTTCGCACCATTGCAATCACGCTGCAGCACTACTTTGCCGATCGCCGGGCGGGGACCTACCAGTTCCGTACCGAAGACCTGACGGCCGCGCCGCGGCATCCTGCACGCTGACTACTCCTCGTCGAGGTTGAACAGCACCGGCAGCACTACCGCGAAGGCCTTGCCGCGCAGGCTCTCGGGCAGGCGTGCGCGCAGCGCGCCGGCATCCATCATCGCCAGCGCCGCCTGATCCAGAAGTTCATGACCGCTGGAACGGACCAGCGTGGCGGCGTGCGGCTGCCCGTCGCTGCCGACTTCAACGCGGACATCCGCGCTTCCCGCCCAGCCCGACGCCAGCGCCTGCGCCGGATAGCGCTTGAAGCGCCGCGCCTGGGCCGCCAACGCCAGACGATAACCGCGCAGGCCATCCGCGGCCTCGCCGGACGCACCGGCTTCCGTCAGCGGCAGGCTGCCGGCGATGCCAGCCGGAGGACCTCCCGTGACGGCGGCGACAACCGGCGCGGGACCCGGCGAAGGCCTCACAACCGCGGCTGCAGGCAGCAAAGGCGGTTGCGCAGCCACTGCCGGCCCGGGCTGCTCCAGCAGCGGAGACACGGCCGAGGCTGCCGGCAATGGACGAAGAACCGGCGCTGACGGCACAGCGCGCACTGCTGCTTTGGCCGGCAGCGGTTGCGTCGGCGGCACCGGCGGCGGGCGCAGGCTGGCCTGCAGCAGCCCGGGCGTATCCTTCAGCAGCAGGCGCAAATTGGCGGGCCAGAACACCAGCAGGTGGCCCAGCAGCGAGGCAACGATGGCATAGCGCAGCCGTCGCGTGGCTATTCCCCTCTTTTCAATGCTATGAAAAGTCATTGCGCTCTGCTAAATTCCTGCCGATACAGGATTCTATAGAGATGAGTCGCCATCCGCTGATCCTTGCCCTCGACCAGCACGGAGTTCCCCACCGCTGGGTGAGTTGGCAGCATGCCTGCATTTACGTCGCACGCGACCTGGTCGCCTGGGACGCCGGCGACACACATTTCACTTTTTACGGCGGCACCAACCGCGTCACCGGCGAGCGTTCCGAAATCGCCACCAGCAGCATCATCGCCATTCGCGGCAAGGCGCTCTCGGGCAAGTCCCTGCACCCGACCCCACCGTTGTCCAACCGCGAGCTTTTCAACCGCGACCGGCATGTCTGCGCCTATTGCGCCCGCGAATTTTCGTCGCAGCGGCTGACCCGCGACCACGTCCTGCCGGTCTCGCAAGGCGGGCGCGACACATGGATGAACGTGGTCACTGCCTGTCGTCAATGCAACCAGACCAAGAGCGGGCGCACCCCCGAACAGGCGCACATGGAACTGGTTTACGCGCCCTATGTGCCGAACAAGGCGGAATACCTGATCCTCTGCAACCGCAACATCCTTGCCGACCAGATGGATTTCCTCGCCCGCCACGTACCATCGCAAAGCCGCGTGCGCGCGGCCTGATCAAGCCGAAGCGGCAATGAACACGGTTGCGGCGAAGCCGCTCACTTCCTATCGCAAGTACTGGGCGCAGCGTTTTGGCGCTGCCCCCTTCCTGCCCATGTCGCGCGCCGAAATGGACGCGCTGGGCTGGGACGAGTGCGACATCATCCTGGTCACCGGCGACGCCTACATCGACCACCCCAGTTTCGGCATGGCGCTGGTCGGCCGGTTGCTCGAGGCGCAGGGCTTTCGCGTCGGTCTGATCAGCCAGCCGGACTGGCAATCGACAACCGATTTCAAGCGCCTGGGCAAGCCGAAGCTGTTCTTCGGCATCACCGCCGGCAACATGGATTCGATGGTCAACCGCTATACGTCGGATCGCAAGATCCGCTCCGACGACGCCTACACGCCGCATGCCGCTGCCGACCGCCGCCCCGACCGCGCCGTGATCGTCTATTCCCAGCGCGCCCGCGAAGCCTTCCCCGATGTGCCGTTGGTGATCGGTGGCATCGAGGCAAGCTTGCGCCGCATCGCGCACTACGACTACTGGTCGGACAAGGTAAGGCGCTCCATCCTGCCGCATTCAAAGGCCGACCTGCTGCTGTTCGGCAATGCCGAGCGGGCACTGGTCGAACTTGCCCACCGTCTGGCCAGGGGCGAACAGATCGACGACATCCGCGACCTGCGCGGCACGGCCTTCATGGTTCCTTATGGCTGGCTGCCGGGGCCGGAGTGGACGGTCGCAAACTCGACGACGGTGGATACGCCGGGCGCGGTACACGCCCATCCCGATCCGTACGCCCCGAAGGAAGCCGGCGCGCCGGCCGGCAGCAAGGCAACCCCGCGCACCGCTGCTGCAGCAGTGGTGCGCGTCGTCCCCCAAGGGGACTTCCTTCGGGGCGTCAGCCGCGCCGAGCGTCTGGCCGCGACGAAGCAAGCACGCGCTAACATCGCCATCCGCCTGCCCTCCTACGAACAGGTGCGTGACGACCCCGTGCTCTACGCCCACGCCTCGCGCAGCTTTCACCTCGAATCCAACCCCGGCAATGCCCGCGCCCTGATCCAGGCCCACGGCGAAGGCACGGCGCGGCGCGACCTGTGGCTCAACCCGCCGCCGGTTCCGCTCTCAACCGAAGAGATGGACCATGTCTTCGCCCTGCCCTACGCCCGCGCGCCCCACCCCTCTTACGGCGACGCCCGCATACCCGCCTGGGAGATGATCCGCTTCTCGATCAACATCATGCGCGGCTGTTTCGGCGGCTGCACCTTCTGTTCCATCACCGAGCACGAAGGCCGCATCATCCAGAGCCGCTCGGAAGGCTCCATCCTGCATGAGATCGAGCAGATCCGCGACCGCACGCCCGGCTTCACCGGCGTCATCTCCGACCTCGGCGGACCGACCGCCAACATGTACCGCATGGCCTGCAAGGATCCGCAGATCGAGTCCTCCTGCCGCCGCCTGTCCTGTGTTTATCCGGGCATCTGCGACAACCTCGGTACCGACCATGCCCCGCTGATCGCGCTCTATCGCAAGGCGCGCGCCCTGCCCGGGGTGAAAAAGATCCTGATCGGCTCCGGCCTGCGCTACGACCTCGCGGTACGCTCGCCCGAGTATGTCAAGGAACTGGTGAGCCACCACGTCGGCGGCTACCTGAAGATAGCGCCGGAGCACACGCAGGAAGGCCCGCTGTCGAAAATGATGAAGCCCGGCATCGGCACCTACGAGCGCTTCAAGCAGATGTTCGACAAGTTCTCGAAGGAAGCCGGCAAGGAGCAGTACCTGATCCCCTACTTCATCGCCGCCCACCCCGGCACCACCGACGAAGACATGCTGGAACTCGCGCTGTGGCTGAAGAAGAACGGCTTCCGCCTAGATCAGGTGCAGACCTTCCTGCCGACGCCGCTGGCACTGGCCACCGCGATGTGGCACACGGAAAAGAATCCGCTGCGGAAAGTCACCTCCGGGTCCGAAGCCGTGGCCGTGGTGCGCGGCGGCAGGCAAAGGAAACTGCACAAGGCTTTTCTGCGCTATCACGATCCCGAAAACTGGCCGCTGCTGCGCGAAGCCTTGAAAGCCATGGGTCGCTCAGATCTGATCGGGCCGGGCAAGCGGCACCTGATCCCCGCCTGGCAACCGGCTGGCACGGCGGCTTCGCAGTCGCCGCACCAACCCGTGCGCCGGGCCGCCGTTGCCAAGCGCCCCCAAGTGTCGCCTGCGGCGGCACGGCGCGCAACGCCCGTCGCTCAAACCAAGCCCGCCGGCACCCCGCCCGCCCGCCGCCACCCGGATGTGCCGCGTCACCCTCTGTCGCGCCGCAAGGGCGGCTGACAGCCGATCCGCTTCAAAAACATTGCACGGCTTGGTGCGGCGTCCACCGCGGAGCCGCGGCGGAAGTTGCCTGGCAGCAGTTCACATCTTCCCGTCGCGCGACTGCTGCTCGGCCCGATCAAGCTCCTGATTCATTTCCGCGTCGGACGGCGGCCGGTAGTCCGACTCGCCGGCCCGGGCAGGAGTCGGGCGCACGATGACACTCGCCAGGACAATGCCAAGTTCATAGAGCAGCCACAGCGGCACCGCCATCATGAACTGCGAAATCACATCGGGAGGAGTGAATACCGCGCCGACCACAAAGGATCCGACTATCACATAGGAACGCCACTCGCGCAGCTTGGCGACGTCGACGACCCCGATCTTGACCAGCACGATGACGATCACCGGCACCTCGAAGGTGACGCCGAAGGCAAGGAACATGGTGAGGACGAAGGAGAAATACTTTTCGATATCGGTCATCCACGCCACACCCTGTGGCGCGAACTTGGACATGAAGCCGAATACCATGGGGAAGAAAGCGAAGTAGGCAAACGCCATGCCGACGAAAAACAATATCACCGAGGCCACCAGCAGCGGAATCGCGAGTTTCTTCTCGTGGGCATAGAGGCCGGGCGCGACGAAGGCCCAGATCTGGTAAAGCACGTAGGGCAGGACGGTGAGGAAAGCCACCGTCAGCGCCACCTTCATCGGCACCAGAAAGACGCCGACAACATCCGTCGCGATCATCTGGCCGCCGGCGGGCAAGGTCGCCAGCAAGGGGGCGGCGAGCAGCGAGTAGAGCTCGCGGGCATAGAAGGCCAGCGGCACGAAAGCGATGCCGACCGCGATGAGGACCCGGATCAGGCGATCGCGCAGTTCGACCAGGTGGGAGAGGAATGTTTCCTGTTCGCCGGCCATCAGGACTTCAGGGGTTCGGCGGCGACTGCTTCCGCCGCAACCGCTTGCGTTGTCTTCTCATCGAGAGCCGGGATCGCCTCGGCAAGCGGCGCAGATGCCTCGGTTGCAACTGCAGCCAACGGTTCGACGGCGGTATTTACCGCGCTTTCGACCTCGCGCATTTCGTGAGCCACGGAAGCCTCCAGACCGGTCACCTGATCGGTCACCTGCTGCTGCAGTTTCTTCAGTTCGTCGAGCTGAATTTCACGATTGATGTCGGCCTTGACATCGCCCACATAGCGCTGCAGCCGGCCCAGTAGCAGACCCGCCGTGCGCGCCACCTTGGGCAGGCGCTCGGGGCCGATGACGACCAGCGCCACCACGGCGATGACCATCAACTCGGAAAGGCCGACGTCGAACATGGGTTCGTAAAGATCAGAAGGAAGGTGAGAGGCGGACAGACGGGCCGCTGCGGCAGCAGCCGGCGGGCCGGTTCATCCGCCGGCATTCAGGATTTTGTCTGCTCCCGGCGCGCCTCGACATCTATGGTCTGGCCGGTAACCTGCTGCGGTTCGGCGGGTTTGTCGGCTGACGCCTCCTTCATGCCGTCCTTGAAGCCCTTGACCGCGCCACCGAGGTCGGACCCCATGTTGCGCAGCTTCTTGGTGCCGAACACCAGCATGACAATCACCAGCACGATCAGCCAGTGCCAGATGCTGAAAGAACCCATTGTATTTCCTCCTCGCGCTCAGTGAATTTCAGGGCGCCTTGCGCTTAAGCATGGATCCCAGGGGCTCGGGGCCGCCCAGAATATGAACGTGGAGATGATACACCTCCTGATGACCGATCCGCCCGGTGTTGATGATGGTGCGGAAGCCTTCATTCAGACCCTGGCTTCTTGCCAGATCGCCGGCCTTGGCCAGAATGCGGCCGAGCAGCATCTGGTGGCCCATGTCGGCCTCCGCCAGCGAAGCAATGTGCAGTTTGGGCACGATCATGAAATGCACAGGGGCAATCGGATTGATGTCGTGGAAAGCAAAGATTTCCTCGTCTTCGTAGATTTTTTTGGACGGAATTTCTCCGCGCGCAATCTTGCAGAAAATGCAGTCGCTCATTCTTCGCTGCCCCTGCTGTTCTTCTCGTCGATGCCCGAAATGCCTTCCCGGCGACGGAATTCCACCATCACGTCATCCACGCCGATGCCGAACTGAGTCAGCAGGATCATGCTGTGGAACCAGAGATCGGTCACTTCGCGCACCAGATGCAGGCGATCCCCATCCTTGGCCGCCATGATGGTTTCGGCGGCTTCCTCTGCCACTTTCTTGCAAATCGCGTCGGTGCCCTTGGCATACAGGCTGGCCACATACGATGAATCAGGCGCGGCGCCCTTGCGTTCCTCCAGCGTCGCCTGCACGCGGCGGATAACGTCCAGTTCAATCACGTGTGTATCTCCTTCGGTTGCATGAGAGCAAGCTCACAGTCTTACCTCGATGCCGCGACCACGCATGTATTCCTTGGCCTGGCGCACGGTGTATTCGCCGTAGTGGAAAATGCTCGCCGCCAATACGGCGTCAGCACGGCCGGCAGTGACCCCGTCGGCCAGATGCTGCAGCGTGCCGACACCGCCGCTGGCAATCACCGGGATGCCTACGGCGTCGGCGACGGCGCGGGTCAGCGCGAGATCGAAACCGGCCTTGGTGCCGTCCCTGTCCATGCTGGTAAGCAGAATCTCGCCGGCACCGAGGGTTTCCACCTTGCGCGCCCACTCGATGGCGTCCAGCCCGGAGTTCTTGCGCCCGCCGTGGGTAAATACCTCCCAGCGGCCGGGTGCCGTCTGTTTGGCGTCGACGGCAACGACAATGCATTGGCTGCCGACCCTGGCCGAGGCATCGGCAACCAGCTGCGGGTTGTTCACCGCTGCGGTATTCATGCTGACCTTGTCGGCGCCGGCATTCAGCAGCCGGCGCACGTCCTCGACCTGGCGCACGCCGCCGCCCACCGTCAGCGGAATGAACACTTGCGCGGCCACTGCCTCGATGATGTGCAGGATGATGTCCCGGTCATCGGAACTGGCGGTGATGTCGAGAAAGGTGATCTCGTCGGCGCCCTGCTCGTCGTAGCGACGCGCGATCTCCACCGGATCGCCGGCGTCGCGCAGTTCGACGAAATTGACGCCCTTGACCACGCGGCCGGCGTTGACGTCGAGACAGGGGATGATGCGCTTGGCAAGCATCAGCGCGCGGAGAGCCTGTCCGCCTCTGCCTGGGCCTTCCTGAAATCAAGCGTACCTTCATAGATGGCGCGGCCGGTAATGGCGGCCGAGATGCCCTCGCCCTGCACGGCGCAGAGTGCCTTGACGTCCTTCATGCTGGCGATGCCGCCGCTGGCAATGACGTCGATGCGCAGGGCCTGGGCCAGCTTCACGGTAGCTTCGACATTGACGCCGGAGAGCATGCCGTCGCGTCCGATGTCGGTGTAGATCACCGCTTCGACGCCATAGTCCTCGAATTTCTTCGCCAGATCGACGACATCATGGCCGGTCATCTTGGACCAGCCATCGACCGCGACCTTGCCTTCCCTGGCGTCGAGTCCGACGATGATGTGGCCGGGAAAGGCACCGCAGGCATCGTGCAGAAAGCCGGGATTCTTCACCGCAGCAGTGCCGATGATGACGTAGGTCAGGCCGTCGTCGAGGCAGCGCTCGATGGTGTCCAGATCGCGGATGCCGCCACCGAGCTGTACCGGAATCTCGCTGCCGACTTCCGCGAGAATCGCCTTGATCGCAGGTTCATTCTTCGGCTTGCCGGCAAAGGCGCCATTCAGGTCGACCAGATGCAGCCGGCGCGCACCCTTGTCTATCCAGTGTCGGGCCATGGCCGCCGGGTCTTCGGAAAATACCGTGGCATCGTCCATTGCGCCTTGTTTCAAGCGGACGCAGTGACCATCCTTGAGATCAATCGCGGGTATCAGCAGCATAGTCGAGTGTGAAGATAAAGAAATGCCTTGGAGGCGCTCGGATCAGGGATTCCAGCGCATGAAATTGGCGAGCAGTCGCAACCCGGCCTGGGCGCTTTTCTCGGGGTGGAACTGAACGGCGAAGATGTTAGCGCGGGCAATGGCGCTGGTAAAGGGGATGCCATAGCCGGTTGAGCCGGCAATCACCTCGGGGCCCAGCGGCTCGACGTAGTAACTGTGCACGAAATAGAAGCGTGCGCCGTCCTCGATCCCTTCCCAGAGCGGGTGGGCCATCACCTGCTGCACCTGGTTCCATCCCATGTGCGGCACCTTGAGACGCGTGCCGTCGGGCGCCACCATGGCGGCATGCGGAAAGCGCGGCACGCGCCCCGGCAGAATCTCCAGCCCCATGACGTCGCCCTCCTCGGCATGGCCGAAGAGCATCTGCAAACCCACGCAAATGCCGAGAAAAGGCTTGGCAGCGGCGGCATCAATGACCGCCTGGCGCAGGCCTCGCGCCGACAACTGACGCATGCAGTCCGGCATCGCACCCTGACCGGGAACAACGACACGGTCCGCCCCGGCAATCACGGCAGCATCGGAGCTGACGAGAACCCTGGACCCGGGAGCAACGTGCTCGATGGCCTTGGCCACCGAGCGCAGGTTACCCATGCCGTAATCGACAACCGCGACCGTGCTCATGGAGAAAGGGTCAGAGAGCGCCTTTGGTCGAAGGAATGGCGCCGGCCGCCAGAGGGTCGGCCTCCACCGCCATGCGCAGCGCCCGGGCAAAGGCCTTGAACACCGTCTCGGCCTGGTGATGCGAGTTGTCGCCGCGCAAGGCATCGATGTGCACCGTCATCCCGGCGTGATTCACCAGGCCCTGAAAAAACTCGCGCACCAGATCGACATCAAACTCGCCGATGGTGGCTCGCGTGAAGGGCACGTTGAAAACCAGGCCGGGCCGGCCGGACAGGTCTACCACCACGCGCGACAGGGCCTCGTCGAGCGGCACATAGGCGTGACCGTAACGGCGCAAGCCCTTCTTGTCGCCCAGCGCCTTGGCCAACGCCTGGCCGAGGGTGATGCCGACATCCTCGATGGTGTGGTGCGCGTCGATGTGCAGATCGCCCGCCGCCTCGACCGTCAGGTCGATCATGCCGTGGCGCGCAACCTGATCCAGCATGTGGTCGAAGAAGCCGATGCCGGTGCCGAGCCTGGAGATTCCCGTGCCGTCGAGATCGAGGGCGACGCGGATCTTTGTTTCGAGGGTATTGCGCGAGATGTCGGCTTGCCGCATGGCAGTGGTGGTCGAGCGAAGGGTCGAGGCGTGCATGATACCATCGGCCTAGTCTGCCGCACGCCCGTCACCGCCACTCAACCTGCCAAACCGCCTAGCCATGAACCGCTTCTGGAGCGATGTCGTCAAGGGGCTTACGCCCTACGTGCCCGGCGAGCAACCCAAGCTCGCCAATCTGGTGAAACTCAACACCAACGAGAATCCTTACGGGCCTTCGCCGCGCGCCCTCGATGCGATCCGCGAGGCAACCGGGGAGTCGCTCAAGCTTTACCCCGATCCGGATGCCGGGCAACTCAAGACCGCCATCGCCCGGTATCACTCGGTCGACGCGCGAAACATCTTTGTCGGCAATGGCTCGGATGAAGTCCTGGCCCACGTCTTTCTCGGCTTGCTGAAGCAGGCGCGACCCGTGCTGTTTCCGGACATCAGCTACAGCTTTTATCCGGTGTATTGCGGGCTTTACCAGATCGCCTTCGACACCATCCCGCTGGCCGGGGACTTTTCGATCAATATCGACGACTACGCCAGGCCGAACGGCGGGATCATCTTCCCCAATCCCAACGCGCCGACCGGCCGCCTGCTGCCGCTGGCCGCAATCGAACGCCTGCTGCAGGCAAACCCGGATTCGGTGTTGGTGATCGACGAGGCCTACGTGGACTTCGGCGGCGAGAGCGCGATACCGCTGACGACCCGCTACCCCAACCTGCTGGTGGTGCAGACGCTGTCCAAGTCGCGCTCGCTGGCGGGTCTGCGGGTCGGCTTCGCGGTCGGGCATAGCCAACTGATCGAGGCGCTGGAGCGGATCAAGAACAGCTTCAATTCCTATCCGCTGGACCGCCTGGCGATTGCCGGCGCGGCAGCCGCCTTCGAGGACCGCGGGCATTTCGAGCAGACCTGCCGGGCGGTCATCGCCTCGCGCGAAAAGTTGGCGGCCGCGCTGAAGGCGCTCGGCTTCGAAGTGCTGCCTTCGGCCGCCAACTTCGTCTTCGTCCGTCATCCGCACCACGATGCACAGGAGCTGGCGCTGCAGTTAAGACAGCGCAGCATCATCGTGCGCCACTTCAAAGTGCCGCGCATCGAGCAGTTCCTGCGCATCACCATCGGCACCGGTGAGCAGTGTGCGGCGCTGGTCGGGGCGCTCACGGAAGTCCTCGCCGCCTGAGTCTGCGCCCCCGGTTGCGCGCAAACCCTCTGTTGCCGTGAAGTGCCGGTGGTGCGGGGGCGGGCGCCGCGCCGCAGGGCTACTTCAGCCGGAACTCCGCGGCGTTGGCGTGTGCGGTCAGCCCTTCGCCGTGCGCCAGGGTCGCGGCGATGGGGCCCAGACTTTGCGCCCCGGCCTGCGATACCTCGATCAGGCTCGACCGCTTCTGGAAATCGTAGACACCGAGCGGGGAGGAGAAGCGCGCGCTGCCGGACGTCGGCAGCACGTGGTTGGGGCCGGCGCAGTAGTCGCCGAGCGATTCGGAGGCGTAATGGCCGATGAAGATCGCGCCGGCGTGGCGGATCTTGTCCAACAGGGATGCCGGTTCGGCCACCGACAGTTCAAGATGCTCGGGCGCAATCCGGTTGGCGAGCTTGCACGCCTCGTCGAAATCTTTCACCTGAATCAAAGCACCGCGACCCTTCAATGAAGCGGCAATCACTTCGCGGCGCGGCATGGTCGGCAGCAATTTCTCCATGCTGGCGAGGACGCGCGCGATGAAACCGGCATCCGGACTGAGGAGTATCGACTGCGCCAGTTCGTCATGTTCGGCCTGGGCGAACAGGTCGATGGCAACCCAGTCGGGATTGGCCGAGGCATCGGCGATGATCAGGACCTCCGACGGCCCCGCCACCATGTCGATACCGACGGTGCCGAAGACGCGACGCTTGGCCGCAGCGACGTAGGCATTGCCGGGACCGACGATCTTGTCTGCCTGCGGGATGGTCTGCGTACCGTAGGCAAGGGCCGCCACCGCCTGCGCGCCGCCGATGGTGAACACCCGGTCGACGCCGGCCAGGCGGGCCGCGGCCAGCACCAGTGCATTCTTCTCGCCGCGCGGGGTGGGTACCACCATGATCAGTTCGCCGACGCCCGCCACCTTCGCCGGCAGGGCATTCATCAGCACCGAACTGGGGTAGGCCGCCTTGCCGCCGGGAACATACAGTCCGACGCGGTCCAGCGCCGTGATCTTCTGCCCCAGCCGCGTGCCGTCGGCCTCGGTAAAGCTCCACGACGCCAGCTTCTGCCGCTCGTGATAGGCCGTCACCCGCTGCGCCGCAGCTTCGAGCGCGGCACGCTGGGCGGCCGGCAGACCGTCCAGCGCCTGACGCAACTCGACCTGGGGCAATTCGAGATCCGCCACGCTGCCGGCATCAAGCTGATCGAAGCGCCGCGTGTAGTCGAGCACCGCCGCATCGCCCTCGGCGCGCACGCGCTTGAGGATGTCGGCGACGGTTTGCTCGATGGCATCATCGGTGGTGTGATCGAAGTGCAGCAACTGATCCAGCGTCGCTGCAAAACCGGCGTCCCCGCTTGAAAGGCGACGGATCATCGCGCCCCCGCCGGGCCGCCCCAAGGGGGCGCCGCGTTGTCTTTCCGGAGCAAGCAAGGCTTGCGAACCGTGGTCACCCCTTTCTCTGGGAAGGGGGCTGGGGGGAAGGCCCTCATTTGATCGCACCTTCAATCGCGGCGATGACGGGTTGCAGCAGTTCGCGTTTCATCTTCAGCGCCGCCTGATTTACGATCAGCCGCGAGGAAATGCTCATGATCTCCTCGACCTCCACCAGCTTGTTGGCTTTCAGCGTACTGCCGCTGGACACCAGATCGACAATGGCCTCGGCCAGGCCGGCCAGCGGCGCCAGTTCCATCGAGCCGTAGAGCTTGATCAGATCGACATGCACGCCCTTGGCGGCGAAGTGCTCGCGCGCCACGGCGATGTACTTGGTGGCAATCCGCAGGCGCGCGCCGCGCCGCACCGCCGCCGCGTAATCGAAGCCGGCCGGCGCGGCGACGCACATGCGGCATCGGGCGATGTTCAGATCCAGCGGCTGGTACAGGCCGGCTCCGCCATGCTCGATCAGGACGTCCTTGCCGGCGATGCCGAGATCAGCGGCGCCGTACTGGACATAGGTCGGCACATCCGAAGCACGGACGATGACCACGCGCACGTCTTCGCGACTGGTGCCGATGATCAGCTTGCGCGACTTTTCCGGATCTTCGGCCGGCACGATGCCCGCCGCCGCCAGCAGAGGCAAGGTTTCCTCGAAAATGCGGCCCTTCGAGAGGGCGATGGTGATTCCGTTCATGGGCCTATTTTACCCGCCGGATGTTGGCGCCCAAAGCAGCCAGCTTCTGCTCCAGGCCCTCGTAGCCGCGATCGAGATGGTAGATGCGCTCGATCAGGGTTTCGCCCTGCGCCACCAGGCCGGCGATGACCAGGCTGGCCGAGGCGCGTAGGTCGGTGGCCATCACCGTGGCGCCATCGAGCGTCGGCCGGCCGGTGACGAAAGCCGTGTTGCCGTCGATCTTGATGTCGGCGCCAAGCCGGATCAGTTCCACCGCATGCATGAAGCGGTTTTCGAAAATCGTTTCGCGCATCACCGCGGTACCCGTGGCCACGGCATTGATGGCCATGAACTGGGCCTGCATGTCGGTGGGGAAAGCCGGATAGGGCGCGGTGCGGACACTCACCGCGGTGAGGCGCCGCGGTGCCTTGAGGCGGATCGCATCGCGTTCGGCAACCACTTCACAGCCGGCATCCATCAACTTGTCGATGACGGCATCGAGGCAGGTCGCCGAGACGCCGGTCAGCCGCACCTCGCCGCCGGTAGCGGCGGCGGCACACAGATAGGTGCCGGTCTCGATGCGGTCGGGCATGATGCGGTGGGTGGTTCCGTGCAGACTTTCGACGCCCTGGATGCGGATCACGTCGCCGCCGGCACCCGAAATGCGCGCGCCCATGGCCGCCAGGCAATTGGCAAGATCGACCACTTCCGGCTCGCGCGCGGCGTTCTCGATCACGGTCTCGCCCTGCGCCAGGCAGGCGGCCATCATCAGGTTCTCGGTGCCGGTGACGGTGACCATGTCGGTAAATAGCCGGGCACCCTTCAGCCGCACGGCACGGGCGTGGACGTAGCCCTGTTCCACCGTGATCTCGGCGCCCATCGCGGTCAGGCCCTTGATGTGCTGGTCTACCGGCCGCGCGCCGATGGCACACCCGCCCGGCAGAGACACCCTGGCCTCGCCGGCGCGCGCCACCAGCGGCCCCAGCACCAGAATCGAGGCGCGCATGGTCTTTACCATTTCGTACGGCGCGACGGCATTGTTGAGGCCGGAAGCGTCAAGCGTCACGGTCTCGCCGACGCCGTCCCTGCCGGTCTGGCGCGAAACCTTGACCCCCATCTGCACCAGCAGCTTGAGCATGGTGCCGATGTCGTTCAGTTGCGGCACGTTGGTGAATGTCACCGGCTCCCGCGTCAGCAGCGCCGCGCACAGTAGCGGCAGGGCGGCGTTCTTCGCACCGGATATGGCCACCTCTCCCGCGAGCGGAACGCCTCCCGCGATCAGCAGCTTATCCATTGGCACTCCATTCTTCCGGTGTCAGCGTCTTCATCGACAAGGCGTGCAATTCCCCCGAATCGAAGCGGGCCTTGAGAATGGCATTGACGCGCTGCTGGCGCTTGACGCGATTCAAGCCGGCAAACTCGCTGCTGACGATGACGGCTTCGAAATGCTGGCCGTCACCTTCAACCGACAGACGTTCGCAAGAGAGGCCGGCAGCGATCCAGGTCTCGATTTGTTTGGGATCAAGCATGTGTAACTCCTCAGGCGCGCAGCTTGTAGCCGCGCTTCAGCAAATTCAGGGTAATCATCGCCAGCAACGCCAGACAGGCGCCGGCAACCGCCAGACTCAGCCACGGCGACGCGTCGGAAACGCCGAAGAAGCCGTGGCGGAAGCCGTCGATCATGTAGAAAACCGGATTCCAGTGCGACACCTGCTGCCAGAAGGGCGGCAGTGAATTGATGGAGTAGAACACACCGGAGAGAAATGTCAGCGGCATGATAAGAAAATTCTGGAAGGCGGCGAGCTGATCGAACTTGTCCGCCCAGATGCCGGCAATCACGCCCAGGCTGCCGAGAATGGCTCCGCCCATCAGGGCGAAAACGAGAATCCACCAGGGTTCGGCAAAGGTCAAAGGTGCGAACCAGAATGTGGCCAGCAGCACCCCTGTCCCCACCACCAGGCCGCGCACCACCGCCGCCAGCACGTAGGCGGCGAAGAACTCCAGGTAGGAAATCGGCGGCAGCAGGACGAACACGATGTTCCCCGTCACCTTCGACTGAATCAGCGACGACGAGGTATTGGCAAAGGCGTTCTGCAGCACGGACATCATCACCAGCCCCGGTATCAGGAATGCGGCGTAGGGTACGCCATGCACCTGCACATGCCCTTCCAGGACATGGGAAAAGATCAGCAGATAGAGCAGCGCCGTGAGTACAGGTGCGGCAACGGTCTGTGACGCGACTTTCCAGAAGCGCAGCACTTCCTTGTAGAGCAGGGTGGAAAAACCGCCGTAGCGCATCTCAGTTCACCGGCTCCGCTTGCGGTCCCTGCATGACGCGGACGAATACCTCTTCCAGATCGGGCTTGCCGATTTCAAGATCATCTATGCTGCAGCCGGCAGCGCGTATCTTTGCCAGCAGCGGCTCGACTTCGTCAAACCCGTCGAAGGGCAGCGACCACCAGCCGCCGTTTTCTGCGCCACCCCGCGTGAGTTCCGCCGGCATCGCGCCCCGGGTGCGCAATCGCAGGCTATGCACGGAAAAGCGCCGCAGGAGATTTGCCGTAGTGTCCAGCGCGACCAGACGGCCCGCCTTCAGCATGGCGATGCGTGTGCACAGGTTCTCGGCCTCTTCGAGATAATGCGTGGTCAGAACGATGGTGTGTCCCGCTTCGTTCAGGCGCCGGATGAAATGCCACAGGGTCTGCCGCAACTCGACATCGACGCCGGCCGTCGGCTCGTCGAGCACAATCACGGGAGGACGATGCACCAGAGCCTGCGCAACCAGCACCCGTCGTTTCATGCCGCCGGAGAGCATGCGCATGTTGGCATTGGCCTTGGACGTCAGGCCAAGATTTTCCAGAATCTCGTCGATCCACTTGTCGTTGTCGCCTATGCCGAAGTACCCGGACTGAATCTTCAGCGATTCGCGGACGGTGAAAAAAGGATCAAAAACCAGTTCCTGCGGCACAACCCCCAGAACGCGCCGCGCCGCGCGATAGTCGGCCTGAACATCGTGGCCCATCACGCGCAGGCTGCCGGCGTCGGGGCGGACGAGTCCCGCCAATGCCGAAATCAGGGTAGTCTTGCCGGCGCCATTGGGCCCCAATAAACCGAAGAACTCCCCCTGCTGCACCTCGAGATCGATGCCGTCCAGCGCCCGGGTGCTGCCAAAGGATTTGGATACCTGCTGAATGCAAATCGCAGCCGACATGGTGAAGAAGCAAGCCGGAGGCTGCTTCAGAGCTTGTACTGCGGGAGAAGGTCGGCGACGTCGTATACGGCCGCAAGACTCAGCAGATTCTGCGGAGGATTCACCAGACGCAAGGTTTTCCCTGCTGCCTTTGCCGCCCGCATCCAGCCGAAAACCACAGCCAGACAGGACGAATCCATTTCGGTCACGGCGGCAAGATCGAAGACCGGGTCAGCGGACGCGATGGCGGCCTCCCCTTCGGCGAGCAGTCCGGCCGCAGCCGGCATGGTCATCGGGCCCGACACCTCGACGCAATCCCCGCAGACTTGGATCATTTCTTTGCCGACGCGGCCTCGCCAGACTTGTTCTTGGCTTGCAGGGACTTGATCAGGCCGTCGAAGCCGTTGTTGCGCACCTCGGAGGCAAAGGAATCGCGGTAATTGGTGACGAGGCTGATGCCGCCGACTTCGATGTCGTAGACCTTCCAGGCGGCACCGGACTTTTCAAGGTAGTAATCCAGTTCGATGTTCTTGCCTGCACCCGACTGCTTGATTTCGGTGCGGACCCGGACATCAGTCTCTCCGGCTTTGAGCGCAAACGGCTTGAATTCGATGGTCTGGTTCTTGTACTCGGTCAGGGCCTTGGAATAGGTCCGCACCAACAGGACATGAAACTCATCGGTGAGCGCCTTCTGCTGCGCCGGACTGGCCTGTCGCCAGTCACGGGCCAGCGCCAACTGGGTCATGCGCGTGAAGTTGAAGTGCTGCAACACCCTGGCCTCGACCAGATCGATGGCCTTTTTGGTATTGCCCGACTGTATGTCCTTGTCCTTGCGGACAATATCGAGCACCTCGTTGGTGACCGTCTTGATCAGGATATCGGGGGCGGCGTCCTGGGCCATCGCCGTGACGGCAATAAGCAGGCCGCTGAAGAATGCAAACAGGTATTTCATTGGGATTTCCCGAGATTGCTGCAACTGAAAGCAAGAGCCCCGCAAAGGGAGCGCTATTTCGTATCGGCCGATTCCGTATGCGCCACCAGCACAGGCGCAACCGGCACCGATTCAGCCCGGGGCTCGGTCGCTTCCGCTTGCGCTGTCAGGGGCCGCTCCACCTGCCCCGCCTCGGCCTCGATTTCGCGCGGCGCATTGCCGTCGTATATCAGGTTGCGGCGGCGTTGCAGATAAGCGTCACGCATGTAGGAATACTTGTCCAGCGCCGCTTCATCGATGACCTTGTCAGCCGGCAGCAGATTGGCCCGGTCATTGACGAAACGCACACCGATCGCGGTATCGCGGGCCCCTTTCGGCATGTGGCTCCAGACCGGATCCACCCCGATATCGAGCGCCAGACCCACCGTGTCACGCACGGTGCGCGGCCCGAATACCGGAACCACCACGTAGGCGCCGTTACCGACGCCCCAGCGGCCGAGAGTCTGGCCCACGTCCTCATTGTGCTTCTCCAGACCGGCATCGGATGCAAAATCCATGATACCGAGCAGACCGACGGTGGTATTGATCAGAACCCGGCCCAGGTCACCGAAGGCCTCCGGCACCTTGCCCTGCAGCAGGTTGTTCACGCCGATGAAAAGATCGTCGATATTGCTGAAGAAATTGGTGACACCGTTCCTGACGGATGACGGCAGCGCAGCCTCGTAGCCCTTGGCAACCGGCTTGACGAGTACCGAATCAAGTCCTTCGTTGAAGGCGAACATGGCCCGATTGAAGCCCTCGACCGGATCCTTCGGATTTCCCGAAGTTGCGCATCCAGCCAGAAGGGTGCCCGCGGCGAGGGCCAAGGCAACCGATTTGATGCGGGCAGGCAGCGTTGTCTTCATTCTGTGTCAGGCACCGGTTAACTATTTCTTGCCGCCATCTTCCGCGGCCTTGTTAAACATGAACTGGCTGATCAACTTCTCCAGAACCACCGCAGACTGCGTCTTCTTGATCGTGTCACCCGCTTTCAGCATCGCCGTATCGCCGCCCACTTCAAATCCTATGTACTGCTCGCCCAACAGGCCCGAGGTGTTGATCGTGGCAAAGGTATCGCGCGGAAACTTGTAGCGGGCATCCACCTGGATGGTCACCGCGGCCAGATAAGCCTCGGGGTCAAAGCTGATCTCCGTCACACGCCCCACCACAACGCCGGCACTCTTTACGGCGCCACGAACCTTTAGGCCTCCAATATTATCAAACTTGGCCTTGATTGCATAAGTTTCGCCGCTGCTTGATGAGGCCAGATTGCCCACCTTGAGGGCAAGAAACAACAGCGCCCCCAGTCCGACGGCGACGAAGAATCCGACCCAGAGGTCGAGTGTAGTGCGGCTCATGTCATGTCCCTGTAAACATGAAGGCAGTCAGAACAAAGTCAGCCGCCAGGATGGCCAGTGACGATGTAACAACGGTACGCGTGGTCGCCCCGGAAACTCCTTCGGCAGTAGGCTCCGCATCATAACCCTCGAACACGGCGACCCAACTGACAATTATGCCGAAAACAAAACTCTTTATGACGCCGTTGAGAATGTCCTGGCGAAAGTCGACAGATGCCTGCATCTGCGACCAGAAGGAACCCTCGTCGACGCCGATCAGCTGCACGCCGACCAGATAGCCGCCGAAGATGCCCATCGCCGAAAACAATGCAGCAAGAAGGGGCATTGAAATCACGCCGCCCCAGAACCGCGGGGCAACAACACGCGCAATCGGGTCGACCGCCATCATTTCCATCGCGGAAAGCTGTTCGGTCGCCTTCATCATGCCGATTTCGGCCGTAATCGCCGAACCGGCGCGGCTGGCGAACAGGAGGGCAGCGACCACCGGCCCGAGTTCGCGCACCAGCGACAAGGAGACGAGCACCCCGAGCGCCTCGGTGGAACCATAGCGGGCAAGCGTGTCATAACCCTGCAGGCCGAGCACCATGCCGACAAACAGCCCTGAAACCAGAATGATGATCAGGCTCAGGACGCCGGCAAAGTAGATTTCCCGGATCGTCAGATCCAGGCGCCGCAGCGACGTGCCCGAATGCAGCACAACGGCCAACAGGAAGCGGCTGGCAAAGCCGAGACGCCAGATACGCGCGTTGGCCCGCTGCCCGAGGCCGCGCAGCGCGCGCACCAGGCCGTTATCCACGGCGCACCGCACTTGCCATCAATTCTTCGCCATACGGACGGGCCGGATACTGGAATGGCACCGGACCGTCGGCCTCGCCCCAGACAAACTGATGCACGTAGGGAACCGTGGAGTTTTTCATCTCTTCGGCCGTGCCTTCAGCGACAATTTTTCCTTCGGAGACAAAGTACACGTAATCGACAATCTTCAAGGATTCCTGCACGTCGTGCGTCACCACGATGGAACTGGCGCCCAGGGCATCGTTCAGCTTGCGAATCAGTTCGCCGACAATCGACAGCGAAATCGGATCCAGGCCGGCGAACGGCTCGTCGTACATGATCAGCATCGGGTCAAGCGCTATGGCGCGTGCCAGAGCGACCCGCCGGGCCATGCCGCCGGAGAGTTCCGCCGGCATCAGGCCTTGAGCGCCGCGCAGACCCACCGCATGCAGCTTCATCAATACCAGGTCGCGAATCATGACTTCCGGCAGATCGGTATGCTCGCGCATCTGGAAGGCGATGTTGTCGTATACCGACATGTCGGTGAACAAGGCACCGAACTGGAACAGCATCCCCATGCGCCGGCGCAGGTTGTACAAACCATCGGCATCGAGCTCGTGCACGACCTGCCCGCCGACCCTCACTTCGCCCGAGGTCGGCTTCAGCTGGCCGCCGATAAGGCGCAGGGTGGTGGTCTTGCCGCAGCCCGAACTCCCCATCACCGCAACAACCTTGCCGCGCGGAATCGTCATGTTGATTCCGCTGAGTATCGGCCTGTTGTCGTACGAGAAGTTCAGATCGCGAATTTCGACAAGAGAGTCCTGAGCCATATGCACACCGGGAAGCCCGGTCAAGTTTACAGGCCGCGATTCTAGCAGAGTCGAATTGCCCGCCGGCCGCTCCGCCCGTCGGCCACAGCCATGGAAGAGCGGGGTAAACGCCGGCCACAACTGAAATTGGCCGGGCTTGCTTTCCGCTATGATGTTGCGATCAACTTACCTTCACTCCATCCTTGACCGCACCCGACAGCAAAACCGAGTTGCTGATTGTCGACGATGACCCGCTGATCGCCGATGCGTTGGGCTATTACCTCGGCCGGGACTATGCGGTCACCACCGCCTCGACACGCGCCGAAGCCGTCGGACTGCTGCGCGACAGGAGAAATGTCCCGGCACTGGCACTGATCGACCTTGGTCTGCCGCCGACACCGCATCGCCCCGACGAAGGCTTCGCCTTGATCGCGGATATTCTCGCCCACGCGCCGGGAACCCGCATCGTGGTGCTTTCCGGCCAAAGCGACGAACTCAATGCGCGCCACGCCCGCGCCCTCGGCGCCACGGAATTCGTCGCCAAGCCGGCTGATCCGGAACATCTGCGCAAGCTCATTGGTCGAGTGTTGTCTTTTAGCGACACATTGACAGAAATTGATGACGGCCTGATCGGCCAGAGCGCTCCGATGCAAAAGTTGCGCGCGCAGCTCAGGCAGTTCGCGCGTTCGCCCTTCCCGGTATTGATCGAAGGCGAGTCGGGCAGCGGCAAGGAACTTGCCGCCGCAGCCTTGCACCGGCTGTCCGAGCGCGCCGGGAAGCCGTATCTGGCGCTCAACTGCGCAGCGATCTCGCCCAACCTGGTGGAGGCCACGCTGTTCGGCCACAGCAAGGGCGCTTTCACCGGCGCCAGCGGCCCGCGCGCCGGCTATTTCGAGGACGCCTCCGACGGCACGCTGTTTCTCGACGAAATCGGCGAGCTTCCCCTTGACCTGCAGCCAAAGCTTCTGCGCGTGCTTGAAAATGGCGAATTCCAGCGCGTCGGCGAGACCCTGGCACGACACTCATCCGCCCGCATCGTCACGGCAACCAACCGTGACCTGAAAAAGGAAGTGCGCGAAGGACGCTTCCGCGCCGACCTCTACCACCGGCTTTCAGTGTTTACCATCGCCATACCGCCGCTGCGCGAACTCGGCGACGACCGCATCCGCCTGCTGGAGCATTTCCGTGCCATCTACGCCGCGCAGGCTGATTTGCCGCCGTTCCGGCTCACCGAAAAGGCGACTGAACGTCTGCTGGCCTACCGCTTTCCCGGCAATGTCCGCGAATTACGCAACATCGCTATCCGGCTGACGACCAAACTCGCAGGAAAAGAGGTCGGCATCGATGATCTCGAAGGCGAACTGGATCTCGGCGACGAATCGCGTGCAGCCGGCATGCCGTCGGCGCCGGCACTGGCGGACCGGGCTGAACTGATGGGGATTGCCGCAAACGACATTCAGAGCCGGCGTGACTTCGACCTCGACACCACGCTGCGTCGCTGGGAAGAAGCCTACATAGAAGCCGCGCAGCAGCTCGCCCACGGCAACATGAGCCAGGCCGCCCGGCTGCTGGGCGTCAATCGCACCACGCTTTACAATCGCATCGACACGCTGGCCCGAGAAAAGCGCAGTTCCCCACAATAAGCGACCGGATTGCGGCCCGACACCATGTATCTGGAACACTTCGGACTCAACGAACCACCCTTCCGCATCACGCCCCACACCGATTTCTTCTTCGACGGGGCCAATCGCGGCGCGACACTTGACGCTCTGATCTACGCCGTCACCCATGACGAAGGCATCGTCAAGGTCAGCGGCGAAGTCGGCAGCGGCAAGACCATGCTCTGCCGCGTGCTGATGGAGCGCCTGCCCGACAACGTCACCATCATCTATCTGGCGAACCCGTCGCTGTCGCGCGACGATATCCTCTACGCCATCGCCGACGAGTTGAGCCTCGACGTGCCTGAAACCGCCCGCTCCTCGGTGGTCATGCGCGCCTTGCAGGCGCACCTGATCAAGTCCTTCGGCGAGGGTCGGCAGGTGGTCGTGCTGATCGACGAAGCCCACGCCATGCCGGTGGAAACACTCGAGGAAATCCGCCTTCTGTCGAACCTTGAGGCCAATCGCAACAAGCTGCTGCAGCTGGTACTTTTCGGCCAGCCGGAGCTGAACGACGTACTCGCCCGCCCCGACATGAGGCAGCTGAAGGAACGCATCACCCACAACTTCGGCCTGGCACCGCTGCTACGCGACGATATCGGCCACTATCTTGATTTCCGCATGCGCGCCGCCGGCTATCGCGGCCCCAGCGTGTTTGCTCCCGCCGCATTGAAAATGATCGCGCAGAGCTCGCTCGGTCTTACGCGCCGCATCAACATACTCGCCGACAAGGCCCTGCTCGCGGCCTTCTCTTCCGGCAGCCACCAGATAGGTTCCAGGGAGGTGCAGGCGGCCATCGGCGACTGCGAGTTCAGCGCAGCAACCTATGGCGGCCAGGCCTCACGACAAAGTCGGTCGCGATGGCTTGCCGCGCTGCTCGGCATCGGCGCCGTGGCAGGCATCGCCTGGTTCCTGGCGGCATCACGCAGTGACAGCGGCACGGCAGCACCTGCCGTGGCTGCAGCGCCTGCCGTGGCTGCACCGCCTGCCGTGGCCGCAACGCCCGCGGCAGCCGCCAACGCAGATAGCACGGCATCTTCAATGCCCAAAGCCAAGGACGACACCATGGCTGGCACCCCTCTACCGGCGCCGGTCGCTGTTCCGGCTGCGCCCGCTGACACCGCCGGCGCACCGGTCGCACCCGTCGCACCGGCAACCCGGATGGAGCCCGCCAACCCCGCGCCGCCGCCGGAACCATTGAAGCTCGGACCGCTTACCCAAGAAAGGCTCGAGGCTGGACGCGTCTGGCTGGCAGAAGCCGCGGGCGACCGCTGGTTCATCCAGATGCTGGCAACCGATGCCGGCCGGCACGGTGAAGTCGAAGCCCTGCTGCGTCGGCTGGCATCGAGCAAGGCTGAAATGAACAGCGTCCACGTCTATTTCTCCGAGCTCAGCGGAAGTCCGCGCTACGGAGTCATATACGGCAACTATTCGACCAGGAAAGCGGCAGCGCAGGCCATACGCGGCCTGCCGCCGGCCTTGCAGAAGAACAAACCCTACCCGCGCCAGGTCGTGCGGCTGCGCTGACGACATCGGACAAGCAGCGAAATTGAGGTGTCTCAGTCAATCAAATCATCAAGTTGGATGGAGAATATGATGTGTTATGCTAAATGCTATAGCTTAAATACTTGATCGGGGATTCGTTTGCGCCCACTTGTGATTCCGCCGCTCCCTGCTGCGCTGGTTGCCGCTCTCATGCTGACCGCATGCAGCAGCCTGCAGCCGCAACCCCCCTCGGCCGGCCACCTGCGGGCGGAAGCCCAGGCCGCAGTCCCTGCCCGCGACATCCCGCAACCGGTGGCTGCAACAGTTACGCTGGCGCGGCCCAAGGCGGCGGCGAAGGCCGAGTCTTACTCGGTCTCGGTGCGCAACATTCCGGTCCAGGAACTGCTCTTCGCCCTGGCACGCGACGCCAAACTGAACATTGACGTCCACCCCGGCATCAACGGCCTTGTCACCATCAATGCCATTGACCAGACGTTGCAGCAAATCCTGACGCGACTGGCCAAGCAAGTCGACCTGCGCTGGGAACTCGACGGCCCCAATCTGGTGGTCATGCCGGACTCGCCCTTCCTGCGAAACTACAAGGTAGATTACGTGAACATGTCGCGTGACGTCAGCGGCACGGTCTCGATAAATACCCAGATTGCATCGACCAGCGCCAGCGCCGCGGGTGCAACCGCGGCGAGTGGCGGTGGCAACAATTCGAACACTACCGTTACCAGTTCGGCCAAGAACAATTTCTGGCAGTCGCTGGAAAAGAACCTGAAGGACATTCTGCGCGAGAGCGACAAGATTCTGCCGGAAGGATCAAGCGAAACCGTGATCGAGCGCTCGGATCAGCAAGCCACCACCGGCACCGGCGCACAGAACGGGCCGTCGCCTTCTTCAAGCCGCTCGGGCAGCGCGACGACCAGCCTCGCCGGCAGCCCCAATCCGGCCAGCCTGCAGCAACAGGGCACAACGGTGGTCAAGCGCACCACCTTCCGCGAAGCAGCTTCAATCATCGTGAACCCGGAAGGCGGCGTCGTCGTCGTTCGCGCCACGTCGCGACAGCATGAGAAAGTTCAGGAATATCTGGATCTGGTGCTGACCAGTGCCCGACGCCAGGTGATGATCGAAGCCACCATCGCCGAAGTGGGTCTCAGCGACAGCTATACCCAGGGCATCAACTGGCAGAGCCTGCGATCCTTGCGCCCCGGGTCTCCCGCGGCAGGCTTCTCGATGATCCAGAATCCAAACGGGCCAACGCTGGGCACTCCCGGCACGGCATTCCTGCTGAACTACGTCGCACCCGGCCTGGGCATATCCGCGACCCTGCAATTGCTGGAAAATTTCGGCAACGTCAAGGTACTGTCCAGCCCCAAGATAAGCGTGCTCAACAATCAGACTGCCATGCTCAAGGTGGTCGACAACATTGTCTACTTCACCATCAAGGCCGACACCACGACATCGGCTACCGGCCCCTCCCTCACCACGGTGACCACCACACCCAACTCGGTCTCCGTCGGCCTGGTCATGAGCGTCACGCCGCAGATCAGCGACAACGGCATCATTCTGCTCAATGTACGTCCGAGCATTTCGAAACTCATCGGTGATGGCAAGACCAAGAAGGACCCCAATCCGTCGATCACCATCGACAGTTTCATTCCCGAGATTCAGACCCGTGAAATGGAATCCATGCTGCGGCTCACCAACGGCGAAATCGCCGTCATGGGCGGCCTTATGTCCGACGAACTCAGCAACAACACGGACGCCGTGCCCGGCCTGTCGAAACTGCCTGGTATCGGCAACTTCTTTACCTCGCGCAACGACGTCACCAAGAAAACCGAACTGGTCATCTTCCTCAAGCCCACCATCATCCGCGACCCGAGTGTCAGCGGTGACTATCGCAGCTTCCGCGACCAGTTGCCGAACCGGGATTTCTTCGCCAACAATCCCGGCCCGGAACAGACCCAACTCGAATTGCAGGGGGCAAAGCCCCGATGAGCCTGCTCATGGACGCCTTGAAGAAGGCCGAACTGGCCAAGCGTCAGGGGCAAGCCGGCGGCGGCAATTCAAGCGGGGCGGAAATCCAGACCGGACTTGAACTGGAGCCGCTGACCGGCAACAGTGCGGCGGAGCCTGATGCTGCCGAACGCGCAGCATCGGCGGAAAATCTTCCCGATCTGCCGCCCCATCTCGAAGAACTCGAAGCGCAGTTTCTCGCCGACGCCAAGAAGGCTGCAACGGCGCGCCTGAAGGCACCGTCGCCGGCAGCCCCCTTGCGCGATCCGCTGGCCGAACAGCCTGGCGCCGCCGACACCGCGAGCCGCGACTCTGCCGCAGTCAAGGCGCGGCCGACGGCGACAGAGCAAAGCGCTCCGCGTCAGGCCGCGGCGCAGAACCTGTTTGCCGCCAAACAAGCCGACAAGCCGCCGGCGCGGAAGTCTTTTGCAATTGCCGTCGGTGCCCTTACCGTGCTGTCGGTCTGCGGCGTCGGCGGATATTTCTGGTGGCAATTGCAGCCGCAACCCCTTGCCGTCGCCAGCCGGGCGCCGCTGCCGCCGCCTGCGGCACCGGCGCCAACGCTTGCAGCAGCGTCCGTCGCCCCGCTCAGCGCAGCGGTGGCAGTGCCTCAACCGGCGGTGCCGCCAGCGAAAGACAAGACCGAAGATTCCCCCGCGGCGGGCGCCAACGCTCCGGCTCCGGCCCGACGCGTAATCGCCGGCCCTGCGCCGTCCGAAGCGGACGGCCTGCTGCGGGTGTCCAAGGCGCCGCTTGGCGTCAATCCCGCCCTGCTGCGCGGCTTCGATGCGTTCAACCAGGGCGACCTTGCCCTGGCGCAGCTTGAGTACGAACGCGCGCAGAAGTCCGACCCGCGCAACACCGATGCCCTGCACGGACTGGCCGCAATCGCCCTGCGCCAGGGACGCCCGGAGCAGGCCGAGTGGCTGTACCGGCAAATCGTCGAGGCCGACCCGCAGGATACGGTGGCGATGGCGGCCCTGATCAACAGCCGCGGACAACTCGATCCGGGAGCCGCCGAAAGCCGCCTCAAATCCTTGTCGGCAGTTCAACCCGAACTCGCCGCGCCGCACTTTGCCCTGGGCAATCTCTATGCACGTCACGGCCGCTGGACCGAGGCCCAGCAGGCCTATTTCCGCGCTCACAGCGCCGAGCCGGACAATCCCGACATCCTGTACAACCTGGCAATCAGCCTCGAGCACCTGCGCCAGAACAAGCTTGCGGCGCAGTACTACAGCCAGGCCATCGCCGCCGCACAAGGCCGGCCGGCCGGCTTCGACAAAGCCCAGGCCGCAGCCAGACTGCAGACCCTGCAGCACTAGGCGGTTCTTGAATGCGTCGGGGCTTGCCCTCAGAGGCAGATGCGGGATAATGATGCTCGTATGAACTCAGCCGCCAGCCGCCGCCCCATTGGCCAGATCCTGATCACGCAAGGCGTGATCAGCGAGGATCAGCTTCGCATTGCGCTGCTGGAGCAAATGAAGTGCAACCAGCCGGTCGGCAAGCTGCTGGTCTCGCTCGGCTTTGTCTCCGAAGCCACGCTACGCGACGCGCTGGGCGAATCGCTCGGCCAGAAGTCCGTCGATCTGGCCAATTCGATCATCGATGCCGATGCGCTGCGCCTGGTGCCGCGCGAACTGGCCAAGCGCCACATGTTCCTGGCACTGAGCTATTCGCAGCAGGAGCAGCGGCTGCGCATCGCCATCGCCGATCCCAACGACATCGTTGCGCTGGACAAGCTGCGCACCCTGATTCATCCCGACCTGGCGATCGAAACCCTGCTCGCCGGCGAATCCGAAATCGCCCGCGCCATCGACCAGTACTACGGCCACGAACTGTCGATCGACGGCATCCTGCACGAAATAGAAACCGGCGAAATCGACTACCGCAGCCTGTCGGCATCACTCGACGAATACAGTCAGCCGGTGGTGCGCCTGGTGGATGCGCTGCTCACCGACGCCGTCAAGCGCGATGCCTCCGACGTTCACTTCGAGCCGGAAGCCAGTTTCCTGCGCATCCGCTATCGCATCGACGGCATCCTGCGCCAGATCCGCGCCCTGCACAAATCCTACTGGGCGGCGATGGCGGTGCGCATCAAGGTCATCAGCGGCATGAACATCGCCGAGACCCGCGCGCCGCAGGACGGCCGCATCTCCCTCAACATCAGCGGCCACGCCGTCGATTTCCGCGTGGCCTCGCAGCCGACGATCCACGGCGAGAACATCGTGCTGCGCATCCTCGACCGGCAGAAGGGCATCGTGCCGCTCGACCGGCTCGGGCTCGACGACCACCAGATGGGGCTGATGAAGCTGATGGTGGCGCGCCCGGAAGGCATCATCCTGGTCACCGGCCCCACCGGCAGCGGCAAGACCACCACGCTCTACTCGGTGCTCAACCACATCAACGAAGAGGGCGTGAACATCATGACCCTCGAAGATCCGGTCGAGTATCCGATGGCCATGATCCGCCAGACCT
>SESE01000025.1_pt1 | contig 67306 bp, 62 predicted proteins | sample 3171371 | NCBI WGS metagenome assembly SESE01 (sample SAMN06051881, study PRJNA518727) | freshwater metagenome | biome: subpolar coniferous forest; feature: holomictic lake; material: water; isolation source: holomictic Lake 442, 13 m depth | place: Canada: near Kenora, Ontario | collected... | reverse complement strand
TCACCTGCCATAAAGCTGACAGGCCTGCGGACAACCTCCATCAGAGCGTCTCGACAAGTTGCGCCGAGTGCCATCGCACGACCAAATGGAAACCGGCAACTTTTGACCATAAAAATCTTGCCGCTACGGCAGGAAAAAACTGCATCACCTGCCACAAAGCTGACAGGCCTGCGGACAACCTCCATCAGAGCGTCTCGACAAGTTGCGCCGAGTGCCATCGCACGACCAAATGGAAACCGGCAACTTTTGACCATAAAAATCTTGCCGCTACGGCAGGAAAAAACTGCATCACCTGCCACAAAGCTGATCTACCAAAGGACAATCTGCACCGTCAATCGCAGTCAAACTGTGGAACATGCCATAGAACCACCAAATGGAAACCGGCAACATTCGACCACAACCGTTATTTCAGGCTCGACAGCGATCACCGGGTAAGCTGCAAAACCTGTCACACTGATGCCAGTAACTATAAAAAGTATACCTGTTACAACTGTCATGAGCACACGGAGGCACGCATGGCATACAAACATCGTAAAGAGGGAATCTCCAATTATCAGAATTGCGCAAAATGCCATCGTAATGGCGAAGCAGAGGGAGGTGACGATTAATGCTGCCCGGTGTGGAGAAGATCTCGCGGCAGCAAAATAAAAAATGCTTACATTGCGACGTTTAGATGTTGTAGGCGTTCTGTAACGTCTTCTGATGTAATCACCATAATCCTTTGACCGATATGCCACAAGAAGAGAGTATACAAAAGCCTCAGACTACAATAACACTCCAGGAGCTTCCACTGGGAGCCAAAGTGCTCATACCAGTCCTTGGTATCCCTTTAGCTCTTCATGCCTTGACCGGCGCAGCCGTTGGCGCAGCCGTTGGAGCATTGACCTTTGCCGTCGGAGCGCTCTTTGTTGGGGTCACTCAAGGCAAATTACCCAAACCTCCTGGGCAGTCATCGCAAAAAAGCACCGTTCCACCAGAAACAACGGCATGAGGCACCAGGGGGCCAGCATCATTTTTGTCAATAGCTCCGGTCAGGTCTTACTGGTGCTCAGGGATGACATTCCGTCAATAGCCTCTCCCGGAATGTGGGATTTACCGGGTGGGCATATTGAAGAGCATGAGAGCGCCGAAGAGTGTGTTGTGAGGGAGATGCTTGAAGAGATGGAGATCAACGTTGAAGGGTGCACGCTTTTCCGCAGCTACGAATTTTCTGATCGAAAAGAGTACATCTTTACGCTACAGGTCGATTTTGAACCTCGCAATATTATTCTGCATGAAGGGCAGATGATCCGGTGGTTTTCCAAAGAAGAAGCCGCAAAAACCAAACTAGCCTGCGGCTTCAACAAAGTTCTCTCTGACTACTTTAACAGCCAGCAGAGATAACTTCACAGCACAAATACCGGGGGTAACTTTACCGTATTGTTTCGAGGAACCGCTCGGCATCAATAGCAGCCATACATCCTGTCCCCACAGCAGTCACTGCCTGTCGATAAGAGTTATCCTGAACATCACCACAGGCAAAAACCCCCGAAACATTGGTCTCTGTTGACGATTTCCTGGTTATAAGGTAACCATAGTCATCAAGATCAAGCTGATCCTTGAACAAACCAGAATTTGGCGCATGACCAATGCCAAGAAAAACGCCATCACAAGCATGCTCTGAAAACGCACCAGTCACCACATTTTTCAAACGGACTCCGGTTACCTTCTGACCATCACCAAGAATTTCATCAACAACCTCACTGAGCATCATGCTGATTTTTGGATTTTTTCTGATGCGAAGGGTCATAATTTTCGATGCGCGAAACTCTTCACGGCGGTGTACAATAACCACTTCTGAGGCAAATTTCGTTAAAAAGAGAGCCTCCTCCATTGCCGTATCACCACCACCAACCACAAAAACCTTGCAATCACGAAAGAAAAATCCATCGCAGGTTGCACAGGCAGAGACACCTTTGCCACGATAGCGATTTTCTGATTCCAAGCCGAGCCATTTGGCATTGGCTCCCGTAGCAACAATAAGTGAGTGGGTTAAAAATTCGCGACCATCCTCAAGCGTAAGGCAAAATGGACTTCTTGAAAGATCAACATCCGTAACACTCCCCCCCACAAACTCCGCGCCAAACTTTGCCGCCTGCTCACGCATTTTAGCCATCAGTTCCGGCCCACGAATACCCTCCGGGAAACCTGGAAAATTCTCTATCTCCGTCGTAATCATAAGCTGGCCACCCGGCTGCATACCCTCAATAACCAAAGGAGTGATATTTGCCCTCCCCAGGTATATGGCCGCAGTATATCCGGCAGGACCGGTTCCCATGATAACAAGATCGCGTACGTTACTCTCCATGATGCTTTTTCGGACAGGAATGAATAAAGGAAAGCTGGCTACCCATGGTGATAATCCTGAGCAGCCAGCATTGTTACTCTCGCTCAATCAGCCGATATGCTCATCGATTTTCTTGGCGATCATGTTTTTTGGCATGGCACCAAGCATCTGGTCGACAACCTGGCCATTCTTGAAAACAAGCAGGGAGGGGATGCTCCTTATACCATACTGTGCGGCAATATTGGGGTTCTCATCAACGTTGACTTTTGCAATAATGGCCCGTCCTTCGTAATCGCCGGCAAGCTCCTCAATAACAGGACCGAGCACCATACACGGGCCACACCATGCCGCCCAAAAATCAACCAGCGCAACCTTGTCAGAATCAAGTATCTCCGACTTGAAATTCTGGTCTGTGGCCACAAGATATTTTCCACTCATTATTTTTATCTACCGGTTTTAAATTAATAATCAGTCTTGACAATACAATGACAAACAACAGTTCAAGAAAGTAATAAAATTCTTCTTAAACAAGGCATCCTATCCAGAAATCCGCACGTTATCAGTACCAAGAATCTTCTCAAGCTTTTCAATGGTAGCCTCAACTGGATCGACAGGGGTACTTCGGGCAAAAAGAGTGATGGTCTCAATGTTATCTCCCGATTGCGCCTTCACCTCGAACTCAACCGGTGTGCCGCCCTTGCTGGAATCAAAAATTTTCCGCACCTCCCCAAGTTTTTCAATCTGCAGAGGATCATCGGCATCAATGTTAAGAACAAGTTTCTTGACAAGGGTGTGCCTCACCTTTTTAATCGGCACAACGTCCCTGACAAGCAGCTTGAGCATACCACCACTCACCTCTCCTTCAGCCACAAGCATCAGCACCTCCTCTGGACTGATGAGATGGCCATACTGCTCATAGAGACTTGCAAAAACGGTAAAATCGGCCTTGCCGGTAAAATCCTCGATAGTACCAAAAAGCATCTGCTTTCCCTTCTTGTCCTGGTGGTGCTTCACCGATACTATAACACCGATCACCTTGTACTGCTTGGCCGCAACAACCTCTTTTGCCTGAAGCTGAAGCGTGGTAAACGCCTGCCAGTCTCGACGGTACGTCTCGAGTGGATGGTGGCTCAGGTAAAAACCAACCAGCCTCTTTTCATGAAGAAGTTTTTCCGCTTCAGGCATCATCTCCGCAGACTCCATGTCGGGATAGTGCGCCTCCTCAAGCTCCGCGCCATCCTCAGCCGAAAAAAAACCACACTGCCCAAGGGTCACTGAACGATTCTGCATCTGCCCGAACTTGATAGCCTTGTCAACATTGGCAAGCAGTTTTGCGCGATGCTGGTCAATCTCGTCGAACGCCCCTGAAAGAATAAGGCATTCAAGCGCCTTGCGGTTCATAACCCGAAGATCGACCGATACAGCCAGATCAAAGAGATTGACAAAATCACGTTTTCGACGCATCCTTGAGGTAACAACCGCCTTTGCCGCACCACCAACCTGCTTGATGGCGCTGAGACCAACCCGGATGAATGAGCGCCCGTCAGCATCCTCCACCGAAAAAAGCGCATCACTTTTGTTGATTGATGGGGGAAGCGTTGCTATGCCAAAACTTTTCGCCTCATCAGTCAAATGCTTCATCCGTTCAATATCACCAATTTCACTGTTCAGGACAGCCGTCACAAACTCAATCGTGTAGTGAGCCTTGAGGTAGCCAGTCCAGTAGGCAAGCACTCCATAAGCCGCAGAGTGGCTCTTGTTAAAACCATACCCGGCAAATTCGGCCATCAGTTCAAAAACCCTTGTTGCAAGCGTATCATGCACCCCCTGATCAATAGCACCTTTGACAAAATCAGCTTTGTACTTCTCCATAATTTCAGGCTTCTTTTTACCCATCGCCTTGCGCAGATTATCCGCCTTGGCAAGCGAAAAGCCACCCATCACCTGTGAAATCTGCATCACCTGCTCCTGATAGACAATAACACCGTAGGTCTCCTTCAGAATACCCTCAAGCATCGGGTGCATATAATCGATTGCCTCCCTTCCATGCTTGCGATCGACAAAGAGATCCACGGCATTGCGACGCTCGTCAATCCGCGCATTGAGAGCGCCCGGACGGTAGAGAGCGCTCATGGCGATGATATCGCCAATCTGGGTGGGCTGCAAGCGGGTCATGTAACTCTGCATACCGGATGACTCAAACTGGAAAATACCGGCCATCTTCCCCTCCTGAAAAATCTTGAAGGTCTTGCGATCGGTCATTGGCACCTTCTCAAGCTCAATATCAAGATTGTGGCGCCGTTTGATCATCTTCAGCGTCTCATCAATAACGGCAAGCGTCTCAAGACCGAGATAATCGATCTTGAGCAGTCCGGAGGTCTCTATCCAGTTCTTGTCGAACTGGGTTACCACCTGTTTCTCCTCACTGCCAACCGATGCTTTGCCCTTTACCTGTTCAGGTGCATCAAGATCAAACTCATCGGCAAACATGCGCACCTCGGTCTCAATCTTGTTGGAGACATAGAGCGGAACCTGCTCCTCCAGCGGACCATCGGTAATCACCACCGCTCCGGCGTGCATGGAGACGTTACGTGCCCGCCCCTCAAGCGCACGGGCTGAGGCCATCAGTTCACGCAGTTCAGGAGTACTTTCAGCCAGTTGCTTCAGCTCTCTGGCTTCGTTCAGCGCCTTTTCAAGGGTAATACCAGGCTTGACAGGAACCAGTTTTGCCAGTTTATCCACCAGAGTGAGTGGAACCTCAAGCGCCCGACCCGCATCACGAATTGCCGCCTTGGCACCAAAGGTACCGATGGCAATAACCTTGGCAACACTCTCGGCACCATACTTTTCAACCGTATATTCGAGAACCTTCTGCTTGCCAACAGGGGTAAAATCAATATCGATATCAGGCATTGAGGAGCGCTCAGGATTAAGAAATCGCTCAAAAAGCAGCTTGTACTTCAGCGGATCAATCCTGGTGATACCGGTAAGATAGGCGACAATACTCCCCGCCGCTGATCCCCGGCCAGGACCAACCGAATAACCAAGGCGCCTTGATGCTGCAATAAGGTCGCTGACAATAAGAAAGTAGGAGCTGAAGCCCATCTTTTCAATCACCCCGAGTTCGAGTTCTATTCTCGCCTTCACCTCTTCGGCAGAGATGCCATCGACCGAAGCATCAGTATACTTCTCCCTGGCCCCCTCCCAAGTGAGATGACGAAGATATTCCGCCTCATTATCAAACCCCTCGGGCAGAGGGAAATGCGGCAGCACAGGCTCCTTGTCACCAAATTGGTAGGAGCACTTTTCCGCAATGCGCACCGTATTGGTCAACTCCCCATGCTCATCACTGAAGAGTGCGCTCATCTCCTCAGAGGATTTCAGGTAATGGTCACTCCCCTCAAGTGCAAGCAAATTCGGGCTGGAAAGCTTCTCCTTGGTTCGATTTGCCACCATTGCCCTGTAACAGCCGGCATCCTTTCGCTCGAGATAGTGAACATTATTGGTGGCAACCAGCTCAACAGAAAATTTTTCCCCAAGTGCAATAATCTGCTCGTTGAGCTTTTCATCAAACGGGGTCTGATGACGCTGGAGCTCCAGATAGAAATTATCACCAAAAATCTCCTGATAGTAAGCGGTGAAGGTTTCAGCCTCATCAAGAGCGCCAGCAAGCAGTGCCCTCCCTATTCTTCCCGACGAGTAACCTGAAAGAGCAACAAGCCCCTCATGATAGCGCTCAAGCAGACGGCTCTCAATGTGCGGCATACCATTCAGAAATCCATCTTTTGCCGCTCTCGACAAAAGAATACAGAGATTTTTGTATCCCACCTCATTCTGTACCAGCACAATCAGCGAAGGAGAGACCGGAACACGCCGACCCTGATGGGCATCAGCTTCAAGCAGCAGAAGTTCACTGCCGATAATAAGACGCACACCAGCATTTTTCGCCTCACTGAAAAGCTCCGGCATGTTAAACATGGCGCAATAATCGGTAACTGCAATACTTTTCATGCCAAACTTCAACGCTGCGGCAAACAACTCATAGGGAAAAATTGGACTGCTCTGCATGGAGTAGTGCGTATGAGCGTGCAAGTGTATAAAATCCATAACAGACAAAAACCGATCATTTTTTGAGAAATTGTGAAGAGATGCCTCGTCAACAAACGACATACTATCAACTACAGAGCATTGGAAAGCCAAAATAGCACATTTTTTAACGAGAAATTTACCGATAATTCTTTCACTGTTTTATGGCCATAACGCTTTTTTTTATATTATGAGGGTAGTACTCTCCCTGTAGTACTCTCCCTGTAGTACTCTCCCCGCAATATTAAATGCCTTGAGAATTTTGGAGCAACATACCTACAATCAGTGCCCGATCTGTGGCTACCCACTCACCATGGACAACGCAGTATGTCCCAGGTGCGGAAACGATATTTTTGAAGATATCTCTTCGCTTGACCAACAATCACCGGAATCTCACCATCATAACCTTGAGGATAAAAAAGCTGAGTGGTTCACCCGCTGCCTGACTGAAAAGCTTGATATTACCACAGACGACGCTGCGGTTCACCCTCGGCAAGAAAAAAATGAGCAGCCTGATAATACACCGCATGCTTACCAGAACAACAATGAGGAAGAGTACCTTCGCACTGTTTCAAGAGCAGAGGTAATACACGACTCTGCTGCCCGAAAAAAATGGTGGAACAGCATCACCTCCGACTGGAAGGATGTCGTTAAAACAACCCTGAAGCTTAGCCGCGAGCCATCGGATAAAGAGCTGCTTGCCTTTTTTGAGACAACACATCTCCGATGCGACAATAGAAGAATTCACAATCTGTTACCCGTTCGTCTCCTTGAAAAGTTGCAGCACCTCCGTTGCGATGAGTCGCCTGTAGAAGCTCTTGAACCTCTTATGCATCTCACAAAACTGCAGCACCTCTACGCCTTCGACTGCGATTTTGCATCGCTTGAGCCTATTCGTAACCTTGCAACCCTGAAACTTCTCTGGGTTTCAAGCACCCGGATAAACTCCCTTGAGCCAATCCGCCAGCTTTTCAATCTTGAAGAGCTCTATTGCTCCGAAACCACGATCACTGATCTCTCTCCTTTGAAAGGGCTGATCAAACTTCAAAAACTCAGTTGCTACAAAACAGCAGTCTCCTCCCTTGACCCAATTCGGAACCTTGAAAATCTCATTGAGCTTGGCATAAACAATTCAGGTATCAGCAATCTGGCACCACTCTCAGGGCTTAAAAATCTTGAATATCTCAGGTGCAACAAAACAGGTATCAAAAGTATTGAGAAGCTGAGAACTCTCACCGAGCTGCGAGAATTGAGCCTGGCACAAACACCCCTTGTCTCAATTGATGCGCTGGAAGAGCTTTATAACCTCGAAGAGCTTGATATCTGCAATACCCTGGTCACCACCATCGGCCCCATAATGCATCTGCAGCACCTTGAAAAAATTGAACTTACAGCAGGCAGCATTTCCGATGAGGAGCTCGAACGCTTTTTTGAACTCCATCCTGACTGCGAAGTGGTGCTCAAACCCTAACAAATAAAATCGCCAGCATGGATTGATATTAAAATTTGGTGCTGAAAGCCATTTTTATTATCATAACAAGATGGCTTTTTTACACCGCCCGACACCTCAGCGGCATAACCGTAGATAGACCGTGCGGCTTTTTTTCACCTCAATAACAATGGAGTGGCGCTCATGACAAAAAAAGCTTTACTTGTCGGAATTAATGATTATGCCCCTGTTGGTGCAGGTGGGCCTGATCTGCGTGGATGCGTAAACGATGTTCAGGATATGGCCAACACCCTCTCAGTTCTCGACATTGTGCCTGCAAGCCCGACAACAATGCGTATTCTTACCGATGCTCGAGCAACCAGAGGCACTATAATGAGTGGACTGAAATGGCTGACAACCGGAGCAAAAAGTGGTGACCTCCTGATATTCCACTACTCTGGCCATGGTTCGCAAGTGATTGATGTAGAGGGAGATGAGCCTGACGGAAAAGATGAAACCATCTGTCCTCACGACTTTGCATCTGCGGGCATGATCAAAGATGACGATTTGCGCCAGGCATTTGCCAACCTTCCTGCCGGAGTTAATCTTGATGTTATTCTCGACTCCTGCCATTCAGGCAGCGGAACCAGAGAGTTAGCCGCACTTGCAACCACCGGTGATGCACTGAGTGTCAGCTACCGGTTTGTTGAACCACCCATCGACTGGGGCTTCTTCCTTGATGCAAATCCTTCGCTCCCGGTGCGCGGTATACTCAAGCCCAAAAAAGGAGTAAAGGACATAAGCATTGCAGCAGGCTTGAATCACGTCTTGTGGGCAGGCTGCCGCGACAACCAAACCTCAGCAGAAGCGGCTATCGGGGGTATTTACAGAGGAGTATTCACCTATAACTTTTGCAAGGTTTTAAGGGGTGCTGGCGTAACAATCACAAGGAAAAACCTTGACAGTCAGGTAGCAAGAAATATCAAGGCTATGGGCTATGCACAGATACCGCAGCTTGAGGGTACTTCGGCCTCTTGCGCCCAGCAAGCATTCACGTAACCACTGATCAGTGGCGATGTCGGCAATCACTCTTGCCGACATCGCCACTGATTATCAGGATTCAATCAATCAAAAAACGAGAGTTGCTCCTTTTTTGGACTTTTACTTTTTGCACGGAACGCTCTGTACACATTGATCAATGAATTGGTTGAGCTGTCATGCCCGGAGACGGCTTCACTTCCCTGAATTTCAGGAAAAATCACCTTGGCAAGCTGCTTGCCAAGCTCCACACCCCACTGATCGAAAGAGTTGATCTCCCAGATAATACCCTGCACAAATACCTTGTGCTCGTAGATCGCAATCAAACTTCCAAGAGTAAAAGGGTTGAGTTCATCAAGAAGAATGGTGTTGGTCGGACGATTACCAGGAAAAACCTTGTGAGGTAACAGCGCAGTCAACTCAGAAGCGCTGCAACCAGCAGCCTCAAGCTCCCGCTGTACCTCCTCTCCGCTTTTGCCCTTCATCAGCGCTTCAGTCTGCGCAAAACAGTTGGCAAGCAGTATATCATGATGCTCTCCCACCGGATTCTGTGTTTTGAGCGGCACAATAAAATCGGCAGGAATAACCTCCGTACTCTGATGCAGAAGCTGAAAAAATGCGTGTTGAGAGTTTGTGCCAGGCTCACCCCATATCACCGGTCCGGTTGCATACCCCACCGCTGCCCCATCACAAGTGACCCGTTTACCATTGCTCTCCATATCAAGCTGCTGAAGATAGGCAGGAAAGCGGTGCAGATACTGGTCATAAGGGATAACCGCATGCGACGAGCAGGCAAAAAAATTGTTGTACCAGATGCCAAGCAGCGCCAGAAGAACAGGAATATTACGATCAAGTGGCTCTTGGCGAAAATGCTCATCCATGGCATAAGCGCCGTCAAGAAGCTCCTGAAAATGATCAAAACCGAGGAAAAGCGCAATTGAAAGACCAATAGAAGACCAGAGGGAGTAACGACCTCCAACCCAGTCCCAGAATCGGAACATATTGGCCTCATCAATACCAAACTCAACAACCTTGGCGCGATTGGTTGAAACTGCCACAAAATGGCGGGCAATATGCGATGCTTCGTGGGCGTGATTCAAAAACCATTCGCGGGCGGTCATGGCATTTGTCAAAGTCTCCTGAGTGGTAAATGTTTTGGAGGCAATGATAAAAAGGGTGGTTTCAGGATCAAGCTTTTTGAGAGTCTCGCTGACATGGGTGCCATCAATATTTGAAACAAAATGAACCTGGAGCTGACCGTGTGCAAAGGGGCGGAGCGCTTCGGTCACCATATACGGGCCAAGATCAGAGCCTCCAATACCGATATTGACCACATCAGTCATCCGTTTGCCTGTAAAGCCCGTCCAGCTCCCTGAAATAACCCGCTCACAACAATCCTTCATCTGGCCAAGCACCTCAGCAATCTCCGCTGAAAGATCGAGCCCATCGACTTGAAGCTTGTACCCTGGTGGCCTGCGCAATGCCGTATGCAACACCGCCCGTCGTTCAGTGACATTTATCGTCTCGCCCTTAAACATGTCATCACGCTTTTTCTCCACCCCGGCATGGCGCGCCAGCTCAAGCAGCAACTCCATGGTTCCCGGAGTGATCCTGTTTTTTGAATAATCAAGCAACAAGCCCTTCCATTGCGTTGAGAAGCGTTCAAAACGCGCCGGATCTTCACAAAACATCTCACTCATCTGCAGAGTCTCAATCTCAAGCTGGTGTGCCTGAAGTTCGCGCCAGACGACGCTTTTTGACAAATCCATGATATATGTGTTACCTGTTTTACTGTGTTAAGCCTAATATGAGCGGTACAACTGAATAACCTCAATAGGGAATATAGCGCAACATCAAGGTACAACCATGACCATCACACTCAAGAGCAACTATTTCAGCGATGCTTTGGATAATGTAGAGACCCCGACCAGATAATTTGAAAAGATGAAGAGGAGTGACAGGGCTGGGCTGTTCTTGGGGGTTGAACCCTTTTCCGCAGTCCCTGATGCAAGCCAGCAACGTATTGGCTGTAGCAAGCAGCCTGCACGATACCGTCAAATCTTCCCGCCCCCCATTACCATGTTTAATGGCATTGACAAAAGCCTCTTTCATACTCAACTGAAGCGCTTCAATAAAAAGAGCACTGTATCGCTCCCGTTTCGCAAATGTTGCAATAAAACCGCTCAACAGTTCATACTCTGAATATCTACCCGGCAAAATAATATCAGACCGACTCATGATACAGACTTCATCCTCCAGTGAGATTTATAGCATTATTCCCTAATTTACAACGAAACACACACAGAGCAAAGCTCCTTGAAGAAAAACCGGCAAGCGAGACAGACGCATAAAAGTATTAAGTAATAGTAGTATTTAGCCTTATTTTTTTATAATTTGGTTATATTATTCCGCGTTTCACGATAATTGAAACAAAATCTTTAATAAAAAAAACAAAAATTTTGTACATCATCATCCAATACAAAGATTAAACACTATGAAAAAAACAGCAAAACTACTTGCACTCGCTGTTGCACTTATTGCAGGACTCAGTGGCACCGCACAAGCAGAGGGATTTAAAACAGGCGCAGATGTTGTCAGCAGCTATGTCTGGAGAGGTGGAGAACTGGGCGATTCACCAGCAATTCAGCCAGCTCTCTCCTATTCTTTTCCTGGCAGCGGTGTCGTTGTCGGGGCATGGGGCGCCTACGCATTGAGCGATACCATCACAAGCTCAACAACGCCTGGTAAATATCGTTATCAGGAGATCAACCTCTATGCCACCCTACCGGTTGGCCCCTTCAGCTTTACCATTACTGATTATTACATTCCAGACACAACTGTTACACCAAGTCCCCGAGCGTTTGATTTCAGCAACCAGGGCGCAAACGTTATTGAACTCAGTGTCGGCTACGCAGTAGACAACCTCAGCCTGCTGGCCGCAATTAATGTTGCTGGAGTTGAATCTGGTGGCGCCAAAAATGCCAAATACTGTGAAGCCACCTATAAGTTTTATGAAAAAGATGGCTACACGGCAAAAGGGGTTGTTGGTCTGGGTAATGAAGATTACTACGGCGACAAGGAGGGCAACAATATAGCTCTCGTCAACACTGGCATATCGGTTTCAAAAGATCGCTATACCACATCATACATCTACAATCCTGACACAGAAAAATCAACCCTTCTCTTTATGGCATCGTTCTGAAGTATCAGGTAAAATCTGTCAGGTTTTTTGCATCCGTGAACCCCGCACTCCAGCTCTGCATTGTTTTCTTTTTTTCTGCCGAGCTGGAGCTCGGCGATCCCTGGTAGGTACATCCTCACCAAATCACTTCAGAACCAACAGAGAGATACTCGGGGCCTATAGATCAGCCTCGTAAATAACATACTCTTTGTAGGGAATCCCGCCAATCACCTTTGCCAGCTTGCTCATTGGCTCATTAGCCTTCAGCACCCAGCTCATCTCACTCGCCTGAATGCCGTGTTTACCACCATAATCAGCAACCTCGGCATTCATGATACTATCGACACCTTTGTTGCGATACTCGGGCAAAACACCCATCACGATGGTACGCACCATGGTGATGTTGCGACTGTACCAGAGATATTTGAGAAGCCCAAGAGGCGAAAAAGGGTTGCCATTGACATGCTTGAGAGCCTGATTAACATCGGGTAGCGAGAGTGAAAAACCGACCGTACGCTTGTTACGATCTTCGACAAAGAAAATGTAATTTGGATTTGCAATGGGCTTGAGACTTTTTCCAAGAAAGTTGAACTCCTTGTCGGTCATGGGCACAAAACCCCAGTTTTTCTCCCACGCCCTGTTATAGATCTCCCGCATACGGCCAACCTCCCCGTCAAAATCCTTCATGTTCATGGTACGGATCGTCAACCCTTCCCGCTTCTTAACATGCTCTGCTATACGGCGCAGACGATCAATATCAATACTCTCCTGATCGATATACCAGGCAAGCAGCTCCTGACCGATGTGATGTCCACTCTTCAGAACAAGGTCGTTATAATAGGGAGGATTGTACAGCATGAGAAAAACCGGCGGGCTATCATATCCTCTGGTCAACATGCCACACTGGTCGTTCATGGATGGACTGACCGGTCCACGCATAGCGGTAAGTCCCTTTTTTTTCAGCCATCCGCTTGCCGCTTCAAAAAGAGCATGAGCAACCTGCTGATCATTGATACACTCAAAAAAGCCCCAGAACCCAACCTTGTCTTCATGCACCTGGTTATGGCGACGGTTCTCGACAGCCGCAATAGTCCCAGCCATAACACCATCTTTCCATGCAGTAAACATTGCCAGATCAGCATGTTCGTACAGGGGAAACAGCTCCGTATCAAGTGTTTTCATGTAATCGTCAATAACCGGCGGAACCCAGTGTTTATTGAGTTCAGGATCTTTGCGGTAGATCTGCCACGCAAAGATTATAAACTCTCTCTTCTCTTTTTTATTGCGGACTTGCCGTATCTCTATTGCCATACTCTCCCCTTCAAATGACCAGATTATGCATAAGCGCCGCCCCTGCCCGAAGCATACCTTCAGTCTCCTCCCAGGCCAGACACTCATCGGTGATCGAGACACCGTACATCAGCTTATCAGGATCTTCAGGAAATGGCTGGTTTCCACTATAGAGATTACTCTCTATCATAACACCGACAACACTTTTGTTGCCAGCCTCTTTCTGTTTCAAAACATGTTCCCATACAGTCAACTGTCGTTCATGTTTTTTCCCCGAATTGGCATGACTGCAATCAACAAGCAACGATTGCTGCAGACCGGCCTTGCCAAGCAACGACTCCGCAGCAGCAATACTCTCCTCATCATAATTGGGATGCTGGCCTCCACGCAGCACAAGATGGCCAAACGGATTGCCCTTTGTGGTAATAACACTGCTGCACCCATCCTGGTCGATACCAAGAAAACTATGCGGATGCATGGCAGAACGAATCGCATCAACTGCCACACCAAGCCGACCATCAGTCGAATTCTTGAACCCGACAGGCATCGAAAGACCACTGGCCATCTGGCGGTGCGTCTGTGACTCAATCGTCCGTGCGCCAATTGCTGCCCAGCTCACCACATCGGCCACATACTGGGGCGATATCGGATCAAGAAATTCAGTTGCTGCCGGGAGACCCATCTCATTGATCTCGATGAGAAGCTTGCGCGCATGAAAAAGTCCGTGTTCAATATCGTAGGTATCATCCAGATGGGGATCGTTGATGAACCCTTTCCATCCGACAGTGGTACGGGGCTTTTCAAAATAGACCCTCATCATGATACAGAGTTCATGCTGAAGCTCCTTGCGCAACAAGGCAAGTCTTTCGGCGTACTCACGAGCCGAATCCACATCATGGATAGAGCAGGGCCCCACAATCACCAGCAACCGACTATCCTTGCCGGTTAAAATATGTTCAACCTCACGACGCCCGACCGTTACCGTAGCGGCTACCTGTTCATCCACCGGCAGCAACGCCTTGAGCGCTCCTGGTGAAGGAAGTCGAATAATTCGTGAAACTCTTAAATCATGTAACTGTTCCATCCGTTTTACACCTATAATAACATCAATAATAATATCACTAAAATTACAGTATGCAAGATAAAAAAAACCACCAGATATAATAGAGTGCAGTACCCATACCACACCATCTCTGGAAACAGGATAAACTCTTTCAAAAGAGCATTGAGCCGCAAAATTTCTTTATATTGGAGCACTGACAACAAAATTGAAGGCAATTCAAATCATCTATACGTAGAAATATGAAGATACTGATCACTGACGGTATTGACCCCCAATGCGCTCAAATCCTCACGCAAAACGGTTTTGACGTAACCGAACGACCAAAAATTAGCAAGGAAGAGCTTAAAGAGATTATAGGGAACTTTGACAAGCTCATCGTCAGAAGCGCAACCAAGGTTACCGCTGAAATTCTGGAGTGTGGAACCAAACTCAATCTGATAGGAAGAGCTGGAGCTGGAGTTGACAACATTGATATTGAAGCAGCAACCCGCAAAGGGGTTATTGTGATGAATACCCCGGGAGGGAATACCGTTTCCGCCGCAGAACACACCTGTGCCATGATGCTCGCTGCCGCACGCCACATTCCGCAGGCAACAGCAGACCTGAAGCAGGGTCACTGGAACAAAACAAAATTCAGCGGAGTAGAGCTTGAGGGTAAAACACTCTCTATCATCGGTCTTGGAAAAATCGGACGTGAAGTTGCCTCCAGGATGCAGGCATTCGGCATGAAAACTATCGCCTACGACCCGATGATTCCCGACGAATATGCCGCGCAGCTCAATATTGATCTCCTTCCCCTGCATGAGAATTTTATCCATGCCGACTTCATCACTATCCACTCATCACTCAACGAATCAACCCGCAATCTCATTGCCAAAGATACGTTTGAACTGATGAAAGAGGGTGTGATCATCGTCAATTGTGCCAGAGGGGGGATCATTAACGAAGCCGACCTTGCTGAAGCCATTATATCAGGCAAAGTGGCCGCAGTAGCGCTTGATGTTTTTGAAAAAGAGCCCATCGACCCCGACAATCCGCTGCTGAAACTTGAGCAGGTGATTGCCACGCCGCATATCGCCGCATCGACTGCTGAAGCACAGCAAAAGGTGGCCATTCAGATTGCTGAACAGATCGTCGGATGGAAACGGACCGGAAAACTTGAAGGAGCCGTCAACGCATCAGCCGTCGAACTGGCACAGGTTCCCGGCGTACAATCGTATCTCAACCTGGCCGAAAAACTCGGTGCAACACTCGCTCAGATGACACCGGTTAATGCCCGGAAGATGACTGTAAGAACCTCCGGTGAATTTCTCCACAAATTCAATGAGGTAATCACCGCTGCTGCCCTGAAAGGGTTTCTTGACATCAGGCAGTCGAAAGATACCAACTACATCAACGCATTCACCATGGCCCGAGAGTGCGGTATCAGCCTGAACCAGAAGTTTGAAAAGGAAAACCTCGACTACACCAACCTTATCCGCATAGAGCTCGAAAACGAGACCACAAAACGGATGATCGGCGGGACAGTCTTTGGCGACAAAGAGGTTCGCATTGTGATGATCGACCAGTTTCTTGTTGAGTTCAAGCCAGAAGGCAATATTATCATCTACAACAATGCCGACAAACCCGGTGTCATCGCCAATGTCACCCAACTGCTGCTTCAGCACAATCTGAATGTTGCTTATGTAGCCCTCTCAAGAGATGAAGATAAAAAGGTTGCCATGACCGCCATTGTTGTCGATGGCGATGTTACCCCCAAACTGCTTGAGGAGATAAGAGGTGTTAATGGCGTTGAGGTCGCCCACCTTGTATCACTCTGAAATCACTTTGAGCCTTCGCGACATAGTTACAAAAAAAACCTGCCCGAAAAGGCAGGTTTTTTTTGTGCATCGTGCACCTTTGTGCATCATATCTGGCAAACAGGTTACCTGGCAGCTTTTTCAAAATCAATGCTGAGCCACTTGTCTTCGTAGGATGCACCGGTGGACTCCATGCCTGCAAGGAAAATTGGCAGGACCACAATCTTCTGATAATCACCGATACGAATAGTGAGGTCATCACCAAGCTTGAGAATTTTTGGTTCAAGCCCCATATTCTCCATAAACGGCAATCTCACGCGCACCTTGTAGTGCCCTTCAGAGACCTTTGAAATATCAATCGGGTTCTCGGTAAAGAAGACATCAAGCGGATTCTTCTCTTCATACACCTTCTCACCCACCCGGCGAAGCATGGCCAACCCCACAACCTCATCATCAAACAGCGGCACTTCAGCAATCGGAATAGGCGCAAAAGCCTCCTCAATCTGCTCAATATACTTCTGCTGAATAGCACGCCATTTCTGGAAGTAAGGATCAGGACTCTGATCGGGCATGACGCGGTTAATAGTAATACGATCAACCGTAATGCCGTACAGGTTAAGATAGGTCAAGGCTCGCATCGACTCCTTGATAACCATCTTTTCAGGGTTCATGACAAGGCGCATCGTTGTTTTGGAGCCATCAGCAAGCAGATCAATAATACCTTCGGTTGAAGAGAAGAGGTTGTCAACCTTTTCGTAGACCTCTACAGGAGCTACAAAATCGTTTATCTTGTTGACTTTCTTGGCAAGAGGCCTGATCACCGGCTTCACCATGAACTTCTCAACATTACGAATCATCTTGATAAACCATCCGAATGTTTCAGGCAGCGAGAGGAGACGAAGTGTTTCGCCGGTAGGCGCACAGTCTACAACAAGAAGGTCGTATTCATTCTGTTCATTATAACGCTTGATATAGGAGAGCGAAAAGAGCTCCTCCATTCCAGGCAGCACACCCATCTCTTCAGCATAAACACCTTCAATACCACGGGCCGCCATCAAGTGAGCAAAGTGCTCTCTGACAACATCCCAGTTCAGATTGAGATCACCGAAAACGCTCACCTCCTGACCCCAAAGATTTTCACAAATTTTGACAGGCGAAGGCCCTAACTTGACATCAAGCGAGTCACCCAGACTGTGTGCCGGATCGGTAGACATAATCAGTGTCTTGTACCCCATATCCGCTGCCCTCAGCGCCGTTGCTGCAGCAATTGAGGTTTTACCAACGCCTCCCTTTCCGGTAAAAATGATATTACGCATACGTTTTAATGATTGCTCATTTAAAAAATTATTGAATGAAAGCGGTTTGTGCCAGCAAAGATAATAATAATATCCTTTATTTGAACATGAAAACAATTCATATCAGCACCCCGCAGCTCAACCTTCGTTGCCATTACCGCTGCCGTTTCCTCGACGAACGAGCACTTTTTGCCTTGGACACCTTTGATTTTTGAGCCTTGGATAGCCTCTTTGATACGATACGTTCCTGTTTCACGCTCACCATTTTCTCAACCTTGAGACGAGTACCAACAGCAAGAGTTCTCTTTCGACCCAAACGATTCAACTCTGAGAGACGTTCAACACTCATTCCATATTTTTCAGCAACAGAGGCAAGAGTCTCCCTTTTTTTCACCCTGTAAAGCTGTATCGCCCTGGTCTGAAACTCAGCACTGGAGTTGGACGCAGATGCGCTAAAAACAATCAGCTTCTGGCCGGGAGTAACATCAGCATCCTTCAGCTTGTTCCAGGCGATAAGCTGACTGATATAGATGCGGTACAATCTGGCAATGGAGCCAAGAGTCTCGCCCGCCTCTACAATATGTACCTTCTCCGTTTTACCATCAGCCCCCTGCAGAGTCGAACCAACCTGAAGACTCCTTGCACGGGCAAGAAGCTCATCGCGTTCAAGGGTTTTTGCTGACTTCCATGCATAAATTTCCCCTTCCCGCTTCTGAAATGGAACCGTATACTTTTTAGGAAGTCTGAGAATATTCGGGGCACCGACTGCGGCAGGAATAATGCCAAGTTTGTACTGCGGATTAAGAAACTGAAGATCAGCCGCAGGCACCCCTATGGTCTCGGAAATCTGCTCAAACGATACAAGGCGGGAGGTACGCAGTGTATCGACATCCTGATAAAGATAGCCGGGCTCAACAGGTCGAATATTATGCTCACTGTAATAAGTCATGATATAGTTTACCGCTATAAAGGCGGGAACATATCCCCTGGTTTCGGCTGGAAGGTAATCCAGTATGGCCCAGTAATCCTTTACCCCGCCTGCTTTCCTGATTGCTTTATTGACATTGCCGGGACCACAATTATAGGCAGCAAGGGCAAGAAGCCAGTCTCCATAAATAGTGTGAAGATCTCTCAGATGCTTGCTTGCGGCTACGGTTGCCTTATAGGGATCGTACCGATCCTCAATAAACGATGTAGACTCCAGGCCATACATCTTGCCCGTGCCGTACATGAACTGCCACAACCCTTTTGCTCCTGCCGAAGAGACTGCCGCAGGGTTAAGGGCTGACTCAACAATAGCCAGATACTTCATCTCAAGAGGAACATTTGCCCCATCAAGCTGCTCCTCAAAAAGAGGGAAGTAGAGTCTCGACAATCCAAGAATTTTCGCCGTCATGCTTCTCCGTTCAACGGCATAGGCCCTGATAAATCCCTTGACCTGGGCGTTGTAAACAAAACGAATTGGCGTCCTGGTATTCAGCGTAGCAATTCTTGCCGCGTAGGTGGAATCGTTATACTGTGGCACAAAATTGACCGGAAATCCAAATTTGTTTACCTCTTTTGATGGCCCGGAGAAGTGTTCATCCTTAAAATAGGTTGCATTGACCAGGCTGTCAAGCATATCGGAGACCGCTGACTGGCTGACCAAACCTTTATCGACAGGCAGAACCGGCTGCTCAACAGCAGAGAGCGGTAAAGCCAACAACAGGAAAAAAAGCGCTGCAGCCAACACTCTGAACGTCCTGCATAAAAGTATGATTTTCACAAGCCGCAGTTTGATTAGAGAATTGCTTAACATAAAAACAGTTCGAGACTATTACAATAACCATTTACTATTATGGGTCAGTATCTCGCCTCCCAGAGAAAAAGACCGGCAGGAGGCGCTGGATTTAATTGAAAAGTCACCACACCGGTTTCCAGCATCCGGGTAAACTCGTCAACCGAGAGCAGACCCTTGCCCGCGCTTGTCATCGCATCCACAAGATAGCGCACCATACTTCTCAAAAACCGGTTCGCCGAAATTTGAAAAACCAGAAACCGATGATCACGATACCATTTGCAATCATGCACATGGCAGATTCTGCCCGGATTATCACGATCTTCCTTTGAAAAGGCGGTGAAATCACGAACGCCCTCAATCAATGCCGCAATCTGGAGCATAACGGCAACATCAAGCTGACCATAGGAACAGCCCGCAAAGCGACCATAAATGGCTGAGGGCTTTTCGATCATAAAATAGCGATATTGCCTCTCTTTCGCACTATGCCGGGCATGAAAATCCATAGAGACCTCAAGGGGATTGGTCACTCGAATCGTTGCAGGCAAAAGGGAGTTCAGCGAATGCACCATTCTCGACGGTTCCATTGAGGAGTGCGTCACAAAGTTAGCCGTCTGCTCCCGGGCATGAACCCCTTTATCAGTTCTGCCAGCAGCAGCAAGAGAGACGGGCTCCTGCAGAATCATCCGAAGCGCCGCCTCAATCTCCCCCTGCACCGTCATAATCCCGCGGGACTGCCTCTGCCACCCGGCAAAGGAGGAACCATCATATTCAACCGTCATCCTGATATTTTTCATCGGGCGGAGGTTATTCGTTTCACAGAGTCACCTCTAATTTAGTACATTCCATTCTGAAAAAGGTTATCATTTTTCCAGCATTGCTCATCCAGAAAAACAGAGTATCACATTGCAGACAAACCATCTTGAAGCGCTTCTTCTGGCACTCAAACGCCTGCCCGCTCACATCACAGAAAAGTCATACAAAGTCCCTGCCTTGTGGTGCGGCACTGCAAACGGAACAGAGGAGGTTAATCCTGCCATATATTACAGTCGGATCCTGGAAAAGATCCTCAACAACACACCGATCAACCCATCGTCATCAGGTTCGGGCGAGTGGCGAAATGGCGCTGTGGTCTACAACCTCTTCATTCGCCTCACAACCGCTTTTGACCATAATGGCGACGGTGCCATAAGCCTGGAACCACTCGAATCCGGCTTCAGGGAGACCGGCACACTGTTGAAAGCCATTGCTCTCCTCCCCTATATAAAAAATCTGGGAGTCAATACACTCTATCTGCTCCCTATCACCGAAATTGGCAGTGAGAGCCGAAAAGGCTCTTTAGGGTCACCTTATGCCATAAAAAACCCACGCAAACTCGATCCACTGCTTGACGAACCGGCACTCGGACTTTCGGCAGAGACTCTTCTCAAAGCCTTTGTTGAGGCGGCACATAGGCTTGAGATGCACGTGGTGCTTGAATTTGTCTTCAGAACAACCGCAATTGACAGCAGTTGGATAACAGAACATCCTGAGTGGTTTTACTGGCTGAAAGAGCGCGACACTCCTGGCACTTTTGGCCGCCCGCACTTTGATCAGGGTACACTCAGAAGAATTTATGAGCTGGTTGATCACCATCACATGCACAACCTGCCTGCACCATCAAGCGACTACCGCGACCAGTTCATTGCGCCACCGGCCACCGTGCATGAAGAAAATGGAAAAATTATTGGCTCGACGTCAGACGGAGATCGCTGTCATATAGCCAGCGCCTTCTCCGACTGGCCGCCTGACGACCAGCAGCCAGCATGGAGTGATGTCACCTACCTCAAAATGCACACCCATGAGGCGTTCAACTATATGGCCTACAACACCATCCGGATGTACGACAGCGCTCTCGACAATCCCGAAACCTTCAACAGCAGCCTCTGGGATGAGATTGCGGGTATTATCCCCTGGTATGAGGAGGAGTATCAGATTGATGGCGCCATGATCGACATGGGCCACGCCCTGCCAACCCTCCTGAAGCAGACCATCGTACGCAAAGCGCGCGAACAACGGCCCGATTTCGCCTTCTGGGATGAAAACTTCAACCCCTCTCCTGAAATCCGCGACGAGGGATTCAATGCCGTGCTTGGCTCATTGCCATTTGTCATTCACGATATCGTCTTTATCAGGGGTCTGTTGAACCACCTGAACCGAACCGGTGTGGCGCTGCCATTTTTTGGAACCGGAGAGAACCACAACACCCCGCGCGTCTGCTTCCGCTATCCACGCCAGGAGGCTGGACGGAACTTCTCAACTTTTATCTTTACGCTCGGTGCCATGCTCCCTGCCATACCATTCCTTCAATCAGGGATGGAACTTTGTGAATGGCATCCAGTCAACCTCGGTCTTAACTTCACCGATGAGGATCGGGCGCTTTATCCACCAGAAACACTGCCACTCTTCAGCGCACGCGCCTACGATTGGGAAAAGAGCAACGATCTCTTGCCACTCAACAGTTATATTGCAAAAATCCTGGAGATACGAACCAGATACCTTGGCCTTCTCCTCTGCGGAGAGGCTGGTTCAATGACCATCCCCTACACCAGTGAAGCAGAAATTTTTGCCGTGATGAGAAGCACCGCCGGAAAAACACTCCTTTTTATCGGCAACAGTAACCTTTACGACACCAGAAGCGGCTTTCTTGAGTTCAGTATGGAGAGTTGCGAGTTGTACGACCTGATCAGCGAACAACAGCACGCAATCAAGGAGCACCGGCTTCACGTGAGCTGCAAACCGGGCGAGTGCATGATTTTTGAACTACCATAACTTTCACTAACCAAAGACTATTACCGTTATGTCTCTTCTCATTATCGGCTCTCTTGCCTTTGACGACATCGAAACTCCCTTCGGCAACTCCCTGAACACCCTTGGTGGCTCATCCACCTACATTGCCCTCTCCGCCAGCTACTTTACCGACAAAATTCAGATCGTTGGCGTGGTCGGCTCCGACTTCGAAAAGCCCCATTTCGATCTGCTCCACTCGCGGCATATCGATACCAGAGGAGTTCAGCAAATCGAAGATGGTAAAACATTCCGCTGGGCCGGACGCTACCACTACGACATGAACACCCGCGATACGCTCGATACCCAGTTGAACGTCTTCGCCGATTTCGACCCTGTTGTGCCCGCAGAGTACCGCAATGCCGAATTTGTCTGCCTCGGCAACATCGACCCTGTCTTGCAGCTCAAGGTGCTTGGCCAGATCAGCAAACCGAAACTGGTGATCCTCGACACCATGAACTTCTGGATTGAGTCAAAACAGGAGGAGCTGAAAAAGACCCTGCAGCATGTCGATGTCTTCATCCTAAACGACAGCGAGGCACGCCTGCTCAGCGGCGACCCGAACCTGGTCAAATCGGCACGAATCATCCGCGAGATGGGACCAAAAACGCTGATTATCAAAAAAGGCGAACATGGAGCGTTGCTCTTTACCGATAACGGCATCTTTGCAGCCCCCGCCTTTCCCCTTGAGTCAATCTTCGACCCCACTGGCGCTGGCGACACCTTTGCCGGAGGCTTCCTCGGCCACCTCTCCCGTTGCGAAACCATCACCGATGTGGAGATGCGCCGCGCTGTGCTTTACGGAAGCGCCATGGCAAGCTTCTGCGTTGAAAAATTCGGCACAGAAAAAATTGCCGCGCTCGACCTGCTGGAGATCGAAGATCGTTACCAGAGCTTCCGTGAGCTTTCAAGAATAGAGGAATAAACAGCGACCTGTATGGAGCAGCTCAACATTCTTGACTACAGTTTCATTGTCGGCTACCTCCTGCTGACCCTTGTGATAGGGCTATGGTTTTCAAAGCGCGCCTCGGAGAGTGTGGGAGAGTTCTTTCTCTCCGGGCGCCAGCTCCCCTGGTGGATTGCCGGCACCGGCATGGTGGCCACCACCTTTGCCGCCGACACACCACTGGCCGTAGCGGGCTTTGTGGCCAAAAACGGTATTGCCGGCAACTGGGTCTGGTGGACCTTTGTCTCGGGCGGGATGTTGACGGTCTTCTTTTTTGCACGGCTCTGGCGGCGAGCGGAAATACTGACCGACCTTGAGTTCATTGAGCTGCGCTACAGCGGCAAGGCGGCACGTTTTCTCCGTGGCTTCAAGGCGATCTATTTCGGCCTCTTTATCAACGCCGTTATTATCGGTTGGGTCAACCTTGCCATGTTCAAAATTATCCGCATCATGGTGCCGGAGCTGAACCCGGAGCTCACCATTGTTGCCCTCGTCCTCCTCACCACCTTCTATTCGGGTCTCTCAGGATTGTGGGGAGTCTCTATTACCGACGCAGTGCAGTTTGTCATTGCCATGACAGGCTGCATTATTCTGGCCGTTCTTGCGGTTCAGTCGCCCGTTGTGGTCTCTGCCGGAGGGCTCACCAAAGCGCTTCCCGCGTGGATGTTCGACTTCTTCCCCACCTTCACTTCATCATCTTCAGACAGAACCTTCACCGGTGCGGTGGCACTTCCTTTCATCTCGTTTGCCGCCATGGCATTTGTGCAGTGGTGGGCCTCCTGGTACCCCGGCTCGGAGCCTGGTGGTGGAGGCTACATTGCCCAGCGGATGATGAGCGCCAAAAACGAAAAACATTCGCTTCTTGCAACGCTCTGGTTTACGGTGGCCCATTATTGCCTGCGACCATGGCCATGGATCATCGTTGGTCTTGTCAGCCTTGTTATGTTTCCCGACCTTCCGATGAACCAGAAAGAGGATGGCTTTGTCTACGTCATGCAGGCGGTGCTCCCTCCGGGGCTGAAGGGGCTGCTCATTGCCGCCTTTCTTGCTGCCTACATGTCAACACTCTCAACCCATCTCAACTGGGGCACCAGCTACCTCATCAACGACCTCTACCGGCGGTTCCTGAAAACCGATGGCGATGAACAACACTATGTCACCATCTCCAAAATCACCACCTTTCTGACGGCAGCCTTTGCCCTCTACATCACCTTCTTCGTGCTCGACACCATCACCGGCGCATGGGAATTTATTATCCAGTGTGGTGCCGGCACCGGCTTTGTTTTGATTCTCCGCTGGTTCTGGTGGCGACTGAACGCCTGGTCGGAGATAACCTCCATGGTGGCGCCATTTCTCGCTTTCGGTTGGCTGCAGCTCTTTACCGATATCACCTTTCCCTTTTCGATTTTTATTATCGTCGCTTTTACCATTGCGTCAACCCTTATGGTCACCTTCCTGACACCACCAACGGATATTGCGCAGTTGGAGATATTCTATCGAACCACAAGGGTTGGCGGTGTGCTCTGGAAAAAGGTCTCCAACAATCTGCCAGATGTTGTCTCAGACACCGGTTTTGGCATGCTTTTTGTCGACTGGGTGCTCGGCATCGTCATGATCTACACCATCCTCTTTGGCACAGGGAGAGTGATCTTTGGAGATACCATGCAGGGAGTACTCTTTCTCGGTGCCGGGGTGGTTGCAGGGTCACTGATCTTTGCCGATCTCAACCGTCGCGGCTGGAACACACTCAACTGACAACATATTTATGGGACAACCAACCCTTATCCTTGCCTCGAAATCACCAAGAAGGCGCTCAATTCTCTCGCTGACACAGATCCCTTTTGAGACGGTCTCCGTCGATACTTCGGAAATTCTCGATTCGACACTTTCGATTGAGGAGAATGTCACCCATCTTGCTTATGAAAAGGCGCTGGCAGCATTAGCGCATGGGCAGGGGCGCAACACCATTACGCTGGCGGCTGATACGGTTGTAGCAAAAGGGAATCAGATCTTCGAAAAACCATCGGGGTTTGATGAGGCGTTCCAGATGGTTAAAAGTCTTCAAAACCGCTCGCACCGGGTCTACACCGGCTTTGTGCTTCTCTCGGGCAAGAAGAGCCATACCGAATGCGTTTGCACCACTGTGGAGCTTGAGCCCATGTCTGATCAGGAGATAGAGCGCTACATCCTCTCGGAGGAGCCTTACGACAAAGCGGGAGGCTATGGCATCCAGGATCCACTTCTGGCCTGTTATGTCAAACGGATTGAGGGGTGCTACCATAATGTTGTGGGGCTGCCACTCTCTCGGGTCTGGAAAGCGCTCAAGGCATTCTGAGAAGCTCAGACACTATATCTATCCACACAGCCAAAGCGCCAATTATTATCAAGTGGTCGACAATATAATATTTTAAGCCTGGTTTTGGGCGAGCGTCACCTCATTTTGAGACAACATTCTGTATTCTTGAGATAAGGAAAAACAGAAGAGAGAATGAAGCGAACTAGACTAACCCAAATAACCCCGTTCACAAGACTTTAAAACGGGGCTATTGGAAAGTATTTGTATGCGCTAAATGTCTTTCAATGAAGCGTTATCCCAAACATCGCTGAGCCATATTTGGATATATCAGAGAGTGGAGTAAAGAAAAGTCCAAAATAGAGGGTGAGGAACATCAGCACCGCCATCAACACCTGGGCAAAAATACCAGGATTCATCTCCTTGCCATCACTCTGGCTCGACTCACGAAGATACATGTTCAACGGAATCAGCATATAGTAGTACAGCGAGATAACGCTGGTCATGATGCCGATAAGTGCGAGCCAAAGATAGAGTGAGCCTTTGTCAAGAAGGGCCGAGAAGATCATCAACTTGCCGATAAAGCCCAGTGTTGGCGGAAGACCAACAAGGGAGACAAGAAAAACCGTAAGTGCGGCAGCAGCAAGAGGCATTTTTTTGCCCAGGCCGCGGTAATCGTCGAGATGCTCGCTACCGGTCTTGTTGGCAATCAAAATAACCACATAAAAGGCACCGAAATTCATCAGAAAATAGGAGAGCAGATAGAAGAGCGTGGCCTGGGTGCCAAACTTGCCCATCACAATAATACCGAGGAGCAGATAGCCCGCGTGGGCAATGGAGGAGTAGGCGAGCATTCGCTTGACATTCTTCTGCCAGAGGGCCACAACGTTGCCATAAATCATGGAACCAACCGATAAAGCAAGCAGTATCATCACCCAGTCAATGCCGGTTTGCGCTGAAGGGGCGTGGGGTATGGCGATAGAGAAGAATCGCATGAGCAAGGCTACGCCGGCAGCCTTCGACGCAACAGAGAGATATGCGGTAACTGGAGTAGGTGCACCTTCATAGACATCCGGCGACCAAAAGTGAAATGGTACCGCACCAATCTTGTAGCCAAAACCGGCAATAATCAGAAGCGACGACAACATCAGGACGAGCGAATGCTCATTGCCTTGGGCAGCAAGTACCGCGCCGATTTTAATCAGATTGGTCTCGCCGGTGAGTCCGTAAATTAACGAAAAGCCATACACCATCAAACCGGAAGAGACCGCGCCATAGACGAGATATTTCAAAGCTGCTTCAGAAGAGCGGGGGTTACGCTTGAAATAACCGGTAAGAATATAAGCCGAAAAGCTCACCAGCTCCATTGAGAGAAAAATCATAATCAAATCAGCCGAAGAGGCCATCATGACCATACCGATAACCATCGAAACAATCAGGGCGTAATACTCACCCATACTCTTCACCTCAGCCTCAAACTGCTCATCAGCCATCGTCAGTATGACTGCGAAAATCCCGGAGAGCACAAAAAAGTACTTGAAGAAGAGAGCAAACTCGTCGAGCACATACATCCCAAAGAAAAACTCACCGCCCGGCAGGCACTGCTGCTGATAGATAAAGAAAAAGCTGCCGGCAAGCCCGACAAGGGTGCTGATAGCGAGCAGACTGTTTTTTCTGCCTTTAGCCACCAGATCAACGACGATCAGGAGCATAAAAAGCAATGAGAGATAAATTTCAGGTATAAAACACCCAACGCTCACTTCCAGACTTGCAATGATACTCTGAATTTCAGCACCTGTTGGCAACTCAAACATAATTCTCTTGTTTATTCTTTAATCCTCTCTCTCAGATTCAATGAAATCACAGTTGCGATAAAACGACCGGCGAAAGCACCTCGACAAGTTTGTTGATGCTTGAGGTCAACATCCCGAGCACCGGCATGGGATAAACACCAAGCACAACAGTGATAATAAGCAGCGGAACCAGCATGGCAAGTTCACGACCATCAAGATCAATCTTCCCCTTCCAGTCGTGGAAATGAATATGCTCATGGCCATCCTCATCCGCTATAAGATCGTAGGCAGCATCGGGCTTTCTCTGGCCGAGGAACATCCTCTGGAGCGACCAGAGCAGGTAGGCTGCACCAAAGACAATTCCGAGAACTGAGACCATGGCAATATAACGTGTCGTCACCGAGCTGAAGGCACCAACAAAGACAAGCGCCTCGGAGATAAAGCCGCTAAGGCCTGGAAGACCCAGTGAAGCAAACCAGGCAACCGTTACAAAAGCAGCATAATGCGGCATGTAGGATGCAAGGCCACCAAACTTGTCGATCTGGCGGGTATGGGCACGATCATAAATGACACCGACCAGCAGGAAGAGCATGGCGGTAATGGTGCCATGGTTGAACATCTGGTAGAGCGCGCCAACCATCCCTTCACTGTTTCCGGCAGAGAGGCCAAGGAGTACATAACCCATATGGCTGATGGAGGAGTAGGCCACCATCTTCTTCAGATCCTGCTGGGCCAGCGCACATAACGCTCCATAGATAATATTGATAGCACCAAAAATACCAATCACATACATCCCTGCCTGAAATACTTCAGGGAAGATCGGAAAGTTGATACGAATCATGCCGTAGGTGCCAAGCTTCAACAGGACACCGGCAAGAATCACTGAAATAGGGGTCGGCGCTTCAACGTGGGCATCAGGCAACCAGGTGTGGAACGGAAACATCGGCACCTTGATGGCGAATCCAATGAAGAGCACAATAAAGGAGACATACCGCCACATCACATTATTGGGGCCAAGAATCGAGTCTTTAATAAAGTTGCTCTGGGTAGCCATGGCAACAAGACTGAAGGTGTGGTTACCGGTGACTGGGTCGGTTACGCTGAAGTAGAGACCAATCATCACCAAAAGCATGAAAACTGAGCCAAACAGGGTGTAGAGGAAAAACTTGATGGCTGCATATTCGCGGTTTGGACCACCCCAGATACCGATAAGGAAGTACATCGGCAGAAGCATCACCTCCCAAAAAACGTAGAAGAGGAAGAAATCAAGTGCTACAAAACAGCCCATCATGGCCGAAGCGAGCAGGTTGTAGAGAATGAAGTAGCCTTTAACCTGCTTCTGGATTGTCCAGCTTGAAAGAACACCAATTGTCGAAACCAAAGCGGTGAGAATGACCATGGTGACTGATATACCGTCAACACCGAGAAAATACTCAATATTGAGCGGGCCAAATCCTGCGAGATCAAGATTGATCCAGGGAAGACGCTCAACGAACTGGAAAGAGCCGAGAGGGCTGCCTCCAGGTCCGGCAGTAATTCCAGGCAGGGCTGGATTATAATCTCTCCAGATCAGAACTGCCAGCACTCCCTGGGCAAGCGCCGCAAGCAGTGAAACAATTCTGATTATCTGCTTTTGCGATGAAGGCACGGCGAGAATAATCAGACCGGCGATGATTGGCAGAAAAACAATTAAACTCAGCATGTTCCGTATCTGTAAGTTATCTGATTGAAAGTAAATCTTTGAAAATCTCTCTTAATGGATCAGTTGTGTCATGTAAAAGACAAAGTACCCGAAGACAAGCACAAGAAGCATGACCACATAGCTCTGCACCTTTCCTGTCTGTAATTTTCTTAACACCGCACCCGTCGTGTTGACCGTAAAGGCGGTAAAGTTCACAGCCCCATCAACCACATGCTTGTCGAAGCTGTTGTTGAGGAAGGCAAATTTCCTGACGAGGGTGGCGACACCGTTCACAATACCATCAACAATATGGATATCGAACCAGGTGAGCAACCTGGCCACGACCATTGACCCTTTTATAAAGGTTGCATCATATATCTCATCCCAGTACCATTTGTTGAGTGAAAAGAGGTAGAGTGGCCTGATGGCAAGCGCCGTTTTGTCGGGGTCAATAATCCGGAAGACATAGACTATCAGGGCAAGAGACAAACCAAGCACAACCATGATGCTGGAGATATAGATTGCGGTGTAGTGGGCAGCATGGCCAGCATGCACAACCTCAGCCTGACGTGGATCGGAGTAGCTGTGGCCACCCTTCGCTTCGCTGTGTGATGCTGCGGCGGCGGTAGCGCCATGTTCACCGGCGACGGCTGGAGCTTGGCCATGCGCTGCAGGTGCAGGGATCTCTGCAAGCTGAGGAGCTATAACTCCTGCAAGCAGAGAACCCTTCTGGGGGTTGGCTGCGCCAACCACTGTTGGTGGCGTTGGAATCATCTTCATGAACCACCCCTTGCCACCATCTAGCGGGTCGGGCGAATAGACAAAAAATACTGAAAGGGCTGCGAGAATAACCAGTGGCGCTCTCATGTTCCAGGATACCTCGTGAACTCCGTGCTCTGCATGATGGTCATCGCTATGCGCATCGTGACTGGCATGGGCATGGTGGCCGGCATGAGTATCCTCAACAACCGGTTTGAGATGGGTGCGGCTCTCTCCAAAAAAGACCAGCCAGATCTGACGACCCATGTAGAAGGCGGTGAGCATGGCAGAGAAGAATCCAAGAACTGGAATCAGATAAAAAATACCGCCTCCCTCAACATTGGCAAAACCAATGGCTCCGGCAAGAATCGCATCTTTGCTGAGAAATCCACTGGTGAGGGGAAGGCCGGCAAGGGCAAGTGTTGCCAAGGTAAAGGTTGCGAAGGTCCAGGGCATATTTTTACGAAGTCCACCCATCCAGCGCATATCCTGCTCGTGGTGCATGGCGTGAATGATGGCACCTGAGCCGAGGAAGAGACATGCCTTGAAGAAAGCGTGCGTCACCAGATGAAAGAGCGCTGCTGAGTATGCACCAACCCCAAGACCAAGCACCATGTAGCCAAGCTGTGAAACGGTTGAATAGGCCAGAACCCGTTTGATGTCGTGCTGGGTGATAGCGATGGTGGCTGCCATGAAGGCGGTGAAGGCACCAATAAAGGCGATCACGTGGAGCGCGTCAGGGGTAAGAAGAACAAAGATTCGTGCCACAAAATAGACTCCGGCTGCAACCATGGTTGCAGCATGAATAAGGGCGGAGACTGGGGTTGGACCCTCCATCGCATCAGGCAACCAGACGTGGAGCGGGAACTGTGCTGATTTACCGACGCAGCCCATGAAAAGAAGAATACCTGCTGCGGTAAGCCAGGCGTTGGAGAGTCCGAACTTGCCTGCTGCAAGGTTGGCATAGATCTCGGCAAAGCTGAAGGTGTGGAACTGGGAGTAGAGAATAAGAATGCCAAGCCACATGCCGATATCGCCGACGCGATTGGCAAGAAAGGCCTTTTTCTGGGCATCGGCAGCGCTCTGCTTCTCAAAAAAGAATCCAATGAGCAGGTAGGAGGAGAGACCCACAAGCTCCCAGAAGATATAGATAGAGAAGAGGTTGTCGGAGAGAACAATACCGAGCATCGAGAAGGTGAAAATTCCGAGAAAAGCGAAGTAACGGCCATAATTCTTGTCTCCCGCCATATACCCTGTAGAGTAGAGGTGGACAAGAAGGCTGATAAGGGTGACCATCGCCAACATAATGGAGGTGAGATTGTCGATCACCACACCCATTTTAATCTGGAGCGGACCAACACCGGGAACATTGCCAAGATCCATCCAGGTAAAGTCCCAGGCAATCCTGAAAGCCGGGTCATAAGCCTGTACCACAACTTGCCAAAAAATAAAGAGCGAGATTGCAAATGCTGTTCCAAGTATCCCTACTCCTACAAAATCGCCTCTGCGCGGCAGTTTGCGATTAAAGAAAATAAGAATGACAAACGAGAGCAGCGGCAGCAGCAGTACGACTATTGATAACTGAATTAAACTGTGCATGTTCTTGGTGATGGTTACACAAATAAATTAAAACTTCTTACTCTTTCAGGCTGTCAATACTCGAAACATCCACACTCTTGAAGATCTTGAAGATGTTGATTACAATGGCAAGGGCAATAGCCGCCTCCGCAGCAGCAATAACAATAATAAAGAGGGAAAACATGGCACCCTGCATTCCGCCATTGTATTTTGAGAATGCAAGAAAGTTAATGTTGGCGGCATTCAGAATCAGCTCTACGCCCATCAGAATAACAATGGCATTTTTTCGGGTTACGACGGCAAAAAGCCCGAAGCCCAGAAGAAAGGCCGAAATGGTGAGATAGTGGTTGAGCCCTATGGTTGTCAACTGTTCCATGGTGTAAACCTTTTTTCGTTATTTCCCAGTTTTATCGAACCGTGCCAGATATGCGGCACCTATAAGTGCTGCAAGCAGCAGAGTGGAGACCATCTCAAAGGGCAGCACATAATGCGACATGGTTTCAAACCCGACGCGCTCAACAATACTCCCCTCCAGCGTTCTGCCAGTCACCATCCAGCCTTGCGTCATATAAAAGGTATAGAGCAGCGATCCGATAACAGCCAGAAGGATAAGCACTCCAGGAAAGATATTAAAAACCTCGCTTCTTTGTCCGGGATTCATGATACTGTTGGTAAACATGACACCAAAAAGAAGCAGCACAAGAATACCTCCGACATAGACAACAACCTGGGTCACGGCAATAAAATCGGCACTAAGAAAGACGTAGAGAGCGGCCACACCAAAAAAGGTGAAGAGCAGCGAAAATGCGGAATAGATAACATTCCGGGTCAACACAACAAACGCGGCAGAACAGACCGTGAGCGCTGCGAAGAGATAAAAGATGACCGTATAGGCTTGGTTACTCATAGTGTGTAATAGTATCAGTTTTCCTCTGCTTTTTTCTCTTTCTCTGCCTTGGCCTTCGCCTGTATCTCTGCCAGTTTGCCACGCTTTGCCTCAGCTTCAAGACGGGTGAGGTTGCCGAAATGGTAGATAAAATTACTGCGATCAAACTCCGAAAAATCGGCAACTGGTGTGTGAGCCAGGCACTCGGTCGGGCAGACGGTGGTGCAGATTCCGCAGGTCATGCACTTTGCAACATCAATATCAAAGAGCGGAACCCAAAACTTCTTTTGCTGACCATCTCTTGTTTTTCCACAGGAGGCAAGGTCATCAGGCGCAACCTTGATGGTCTCAATGGTGATACAGCCAATAGGACAGGCTCGGTCACACTGACCGCAACCAATACAATCATCAATATCGTTATTGAGACGATAGCGCGCATTGGGCGGGGTAGGTATGGTCTCATGCGGATACTGCAGGGTACAGAGACCATCAACCTGGCGGAAATAGTCGACATCATCAAGACCGGCATCACCTTTACGATGTACGGCATTGAAAAAATGCTTCAGGGTGATGCCCATGCCTGTGGCAATGGTGACTGCACCGGTTTTTATATTCCCGAAATACTCACTCATAATCTGTACGTCATTACGGTTCCTGCATTGACTGCTAAATTTCTCAACTCACGCTCAAGGAACATAAATCTCCCATAGAGCGGTCAGCACAAAGCTGATAAAGGCAAATGGAGTCAGCACCTTCCAGCAGAGGTACATCAACTGGTCGACCCTCAGGCGGGGTAGCGTCCAGCGAAGCCACATCTGCACAAAGATAAAGAAGAAGCCCTTGGAAATCATCCAGAAAGCGCCCCATATCGGGCCATTTGTCCAGGTATTGAGGGCAAATGATCCAAGGTTTGGAAGCGGAGAGTTCCAGCCTCCAAGAAAGACTACGGAAATAATGGCGGAGACCATGAACATACTGCCATATTCTGCAAGGAAAATGACCGCAAACTTCATACCAGAGTATTCGGTAAAGTAACCTGCCACCAGCTCTGATTCGGCTTCAGGGATATCAAAAGGCGCGCGGTTCACCTCCGCAAGTGAGGCGATAAAGTAGATAAGGAACGGGAGCCAGGCAATTGGGGACTGAAAGAGATAGAAGTGGGCAAATCCATAGTCTCCTGACTGCAACACATTGATCTGTTGCATATCGAGAGTGCCAGCCATCATTGCTCCACAGAGGAGGGCGATGGCAGCGGGAATTTCGTAACTCACAATCTGGGCAACACTGCGGACAGCCCCGTAGAGCGACCACTTGTTGTTGGAGCCCCATCCGGCGGCAAGAATACCTACCACTTCGATGGCAACAATACCTATGGCGTAGTAGAGACCGACATTGAGACTTGCTCCAATAAAGGCGGGGCTGAAGGGCAACACCGCATAAGCAAGAAAGGAGCCGACAAAGAGAATTCCGGGGCCAATGACAAAAAGAAACTTGTCGGCTGACGTTGGAACGATATCCTCTTTCTGGATGAGCTTCAGAATATCGGCAATGGTCTGAAGAATACCCCATTTACCAACCTCCATGGGACCGAGACGATCCTGCATGAAAGCAGAGATCTTCCGCTCACCATAAACGCCATAAGTAAGCGAGTAGAGGGCAATAAAGAGAAGCGGAATAACGGCGATAATTATAAGACCAAGAGGCAGACCCATGATATTGAAGCCAACGAGTGCTTCTGACCAGACATTGAGGCTGTTACCCATAAGTAGAGGCATGCTGAATTGAGAGAATGCGGTTGTGCTCATCGGTCAACCTCCCCAAGCACAATGTCGATGCTGCCGATTATGGCGACAAGATCGGGTATAAGCTGCCCTTTTGAGAGATCTTTCATGGCTGAAAGATTGACAAAGCATGATGAACGGGCCTTGCAACGAACTGGTTTGGTGGATTTGCCATCGCTCTCAATGTAAAAGCCAAGCTCGCCACGGGGATTCTCTGCGCGGGAGTAGACCTCGCCAGCTTTCGGCCGAATACGTTTTGGAATAGCTACCCGTGAGTTGAAACCTTCAGAAGAGGGTATTTTATCGATGCACTGTTCTATAATTTTGAGACTCTCCTCCATCTCAACGGCACGAACAAGGTGGCGTGAAAGGCAGTCGCCAATAACAGAGAGCTTGCCGTCGGGGACAACAACCTTGAAATCAAGCTCTGGATAGACTGAGTAGGGATCGTTTCTCCTCAAATCCCACTTGACACCCGAGCCACGAAGCATTGGGCCTGACCAGCCGTAATTAATAGCTACATCGGCAGGCATGATGCCTATGCCGTAGGTGCGCTTGACAAATATCTCGTTTCCGGTGAGCAACTCCTGCAGTTCGACCGCTTTTGGTCTGAAATAGGCGATAAACTCTCTCACCCTTTTGAGAAAGTCGGCGGGCACGTCGCAGGCAAGCCCACCAATCCATATATAGTTATAGAGCATTCGGGCACCGGATGCCCACTCCAGCAGGCCAAGAATAATTTCTCGGTCACGGAAGCAGAAGAGAAAAGGGGTGAAGGCTCCAAGGTCAATTCCATAGGTGCCGATTGCAACCAGGTGCGAGGCGATCCTGTTCAGCTCAGAAACAATGACACGAATAAACTCAACACGACGGGGAATTTCAAGATCAAGAAGCTTTTCAACGGCCAGTGCGTATGCAAACTCACTATTCATGCCGGAGAGGTAATCGAGCCGGTCGGTATAGGGGACAATTGCCGGGTAATCGACGTTTTCGCAACACTTTTCAAAACAGCGATGGAGGTAGCCAAGACAGGGTATGGCTTCGGTAATCACCTCACCGTCGGTAAGACACTCCAGTTTGAGCACCCCGTGGGTCGATGGATGCTGGGGACCCATGGCAAGCACCATCTGCTCGGTGGCAAGATCTTTCTCCACAATGACGAGCTTGTCGCTTTTGCGGGTAACCCTGACTGAACCCTGTCCGACTCTCTCTAATTCCTGCATACTGTGAGCTGCTTTTACTATTTATAACACTATTTCAATAAGGTACCTTGATACCGTGATATCTCTCTTGCACCTTGTAGTCCTTGCGAAGCGGATATCCCTCCCAATCATCGGGGCAGAGAATTCTTTTTAACTCGGGGTGGCCTGTAAACATCATGCCGAAAAGATCGTAAGCCTCTCGCTCGTGCCAGTTTGCTGTATGCCAGACACGCGATACGCTGGGAATGCACCCTCCATCCCTGTCGCACTTCACCTTGACGGCAAGCTTGTGGTTCAAAAGGGCAAGTGACTGGAAGTTACAGATAATACCAACCTTCCCCTCTGCCGGATAATCAACCCCGCTCATACAGGCCATGTAATTAAACTTCAGCTTGGCATGGTCGCGCATATAAAGCGCTATTTCAAACCAACTTCCGCTCTCAAGCACCTCAAAAAAAGGCATGGTCTCGTTGGCATCAAGCGCAGAAACAGCTGTCCCAAACCTCTCCTGGATTATTTTGTATGCTGCAGCGCTCTCCTGAACTGACCGCGAAACTTCCTTTCCTTCTTCCATCTTACCGGGAATAAACCTTATTGTTAAATTAAGCCCGGGCAGCTTTTCGCTCCCGCTCGACAATAAACCGTGGATCCTGAGCATGCTCAGCAAGCTTTTTCAGTGCGTCTGCCCTCGACACGCCGATCTGCTCCATCCGTATCAGCTCCTGAACTTTCATGAGACCACCAATAAGCGCCTCCGGCCTGGGAGGACAACCAGGTACATAAACATCAACCGGAATCACACGATCAACACCCTTGAGCACATGATACCCATGATCCTGATAGGGGCCACCGCAGTTTGAGCAACTCCCCATGGAGAGTACATAGCGTGGTTCCGGCATCTGCTCGTAGAGACGGATAACCCGCTCTGCCATCTTCATGGTGACGGTTCCGGCAACAATCATAAGATCCGACTGGCGTGGTGATGAGCGGGGAAAAATGCCAAAGCGCTCAAGATCGTAGTTCGAGGCGTTGGTGGCCATCATCTCGATGGCACAGCAGGCCAGACCAAAGCCCATCGGCCAGAGTGAGGAGAGACGCGCCCAGTTAAGCACATTGTCAACTGATGTTACCAGCACGTTATGCCTTGTTACTGCGGCATCAAGTAAACCCATAACGATCTATTGAATGGTGAATGATGTTGTTTTCGCTGATGGCGACTCTGGCATTTCCGGCATGGTTGGAATAACCGGTGTCGGCCTTACCCAGTCCAGATCTCCCTTTACCCAGGCATAAGCGAGTCCGAGCATGAGAATCCCGGCAAAAACGAGCGCCTCTACAAGAGCAAATGAGCCAAGTTGCTTGAAGATGGTTGCCCACGGAAAGAGAAACACAACCTCAACGTCAAAGATGATAAAGATAAGGGCAACGACGTAAAACCTGATATTGAACTTGACCCAAGCGCTACCGATTGCCTCTTCGCCACACTCGTAGGTGGATTTTTTGGCCGGGTTGGGCCTCTGCGGACGGAGAAGTCGGGAGGTTAGAAAACCACCAGCCACAAAGACTATTCCAAGGGATAGAAAGACAAATACGTTACCAAAATTACTCAGGGTCTGATCCATGCCGTGCCAATTTGAGTTTTTCCCGGTCTGAGCGTTGTGAGTTTTCCTGTAACGTACAGCTAACCCACACGTTCACGAATATAATAAAATTTTTGTTTCGACACAGAAAATAATAAGCGCCAATCGCTTCTTACCTCTTCTCACTCACTTTTGGCACTCTTATTTGGTCTGCCGCAAAAAATGCCGTATTCTTCTGCTTTTTTCACCTGCTTTCGCGATGAAACCTGTGGCCTGTTCGTTGAAATACCTTAAGCCATAACCAGGCCAGAAGCAGAGTTATCATGGCCGTAAGCCCCAGCGTTACTGGCCAACCCATCAACGATGCAAGTGGTGTGCCAACGGTAGCAGCAACCACCACTCCAATAATTGGAGTCCAGGCAATGCCAAGCAGTGAAGAGAGGCCTGTTTTCATAAACTGCTTTCTCTTTTCAGTATCAGGAAAAAGTTTCATGGCCGGTTAAAAATAGAGGGTTCGAATCTGTTCTGCCAGTTCGGCATCGACTGTTTTAAGAAGTTCATACTCCCGTTTCAGCCCCTTCATATCACCCCTTGCAAGATAGTACATGGCAAGCTTGCCGTGGGGCTCAGGATTGTCGGGTTCAAGGTCAAGCGCTGTATCAAAGGCCTCTTTTGCCTTGTCGTGCTCGCAACGATCAATATAGATATCTCCCAGAACGCAGTAGATCTCCGCATAGCAAGGATCAATCTCCAACCCTTTTTTAAGGGTTTTTATGGCCTCCTCCTCTTTTCCAAGCATAAACTGCACAAAACCAAGCTGCTTCCAGCCATGGAGGAGTGTGCGATCAATGGCGATGGTCTTCAGCAGGTCGCAGGCAGCTTTCCGATAGTTTCCCATGGAGATATTGGTCACGCCACGGGCATAGAGTGCTGCCGAATCACGAGGCTTGGCCACAATGCAGCGGTCGAGCAGCACAAGCGCTTCGCTGTTGCGCTGCTCCTCAAGTGCGGTGAGTGCCTGGGTGTACAGCGCTGCCGCGTTACCATCGGGGGGGGGCAGCATGTCATTCTTGGCCCCCACTCTTTCGTTGTCAGATTCCATAGTGCAAGTTACGATTCAGTATCAAGAGGTTCAAGAGCGCGTTGCAGATTGTTCAATGATTGAAGGCCATCAAGAACCTTGCCCGAAAGCCAGTGACCAAATTCGGGGGTGTCATTGATGCACCTGATATATTGCCAGAGTGGAAACCCTGCCTCTTCAAGTTTCTTGCAGGCATCATATTCCGTTTCGCTGTTGTCGGCAAAAAAGCCGTAGGGAAACATGACCACTCCATCATAACCCTCTTCCTTAAAACCTTCAAGAGCTATTTCAATGGTGTCGGAGGTCCACTCCCCTCCCCTTGAGTGGTTCATGCAACCCTGGCGCACATCCGTGAAGATATTTTCAGGATCCACCATGATCATACGTTTCATCACCTCAAAAAATGCCATGGTTTCGGCAAGGCCGGTGAAGAGGGTTGGTGTATTACCGGCTCGATCTTTGACCAGCGTCCCGTGAATGACCAGCACCAGCCCTATTTTTGCCTTTTTTGGGGGTCGCATACACTCAGAAACCTCTCTCAGAAGGTAATCGGTATAGATTCGGTGAAGAAGAGGATCATTCCAGAGTTTGCTGAGCACTTTTACCTTGCCAAATGCGCTTTCGCCAAACACGTCAACCACCATCTGGCAGGCCACTCCGCAGGAAAATGCTGATTCAACCGGTATCATGGGCAAAATAATAATACCGTCATAGTGGTTCCACATCTGCTGAAGCTTCTCTTCGAGGTATGGAGGAACAAAATAGTATGCATCCGTTACCGTCACCTCAAGCGTAGCAAGCATAGGTGAGGTGCTTGCAGCAATAGTTTCACGCAGCATTCCCGTCTGGGCTCGATTGATGGCAAGCAGCGATGAGTGGTAACGGTTACGTTTCCACTTGATGTAGTGTTTTGTTGAGCGATAATCGGCAATAAAGTAGATGAGTGCTTCAGGAATTTTAACGATCTGACGGGTTACTGATCTCAGAATTTTTCTTGAGCTCGGCCATAGGTTCCGTACGGTGACCTCCTCAACCTCTCCATAGGTGGTGACAATAACAGCATATCTCTTTCGAATCACAATCCCGTCCACCATGTTAACTCAGCAAAGGTGACAGCAAAACCAACCACTCCTCCAACAAGGGTCTGCATGAAATTATGAGCCTTCAGAACAATTCTCGACCACATCAGGAGCGGCACCAGGGGGAGCAGCCAAAGTACGGGAGAACCAAACTGCACAAAGAGCAGCGCTATTGATGAGGTGAGGGTAAAAAGGTGGATACTGATCTTCCACTGCAGGGTGATAAGAAGCATAACAACCATATTGATCGCGTTGAAAAGCAGGATGCCGCCCAGAAGCCTCGGGGCGGCAAGCTGCTGCATAAGCTCATAACCAAGGGCGTTGACCCCGACAAGCGCCAGCAGAGGAAGAAATCTCTGCTCCCTGAAGGTGATATTGTAATCAGAAATTTTACCTGTTTTTTTGAGCCCGGAAATCAGAAGAACAGGAGCAAGGGTACTTGCAAACAGGAGCACCATCATGTAAGAGAGGCGGTTCGGATGGTCACCGAACCCAAGCATCACGATGGCTGCGTAAGCAGTTGGTGCCATGATTACGGGGCTGATAATCCATGACAATGCATCTGCAACTCGGTGGAGATAAGACGGCATAAGCTGAAAACTGTAGAAAAGGGGATGAATCTGCTGTGGCGAGTTACTCTTTGCCCTTGGATAACGGTATACGCCGCAAAACTTTCTCGAAAGATAGTTTTTATTAGAATAAAAACCACGTATATTATTCCTCCTGTAATGCGAGAGTGGTGAAATTGGTATACACGCCAGTCTTAGGAACTGGTGCCGTGAGGCGTGAGGGTTCGATTCCCTTCTCTCGCACCACTCGTAATTATGCCAAAGTGGCGGAACTGGTAGACGCGCTGGACTCAAAATCCAGTGAGTGAATAACTCGTGTGGGTTCGATTCCCATCTTTGGTACTCCTGTAACTTTAGTTGATCTCTCTGGTCATGAACAGAATGTACTCGCCTTGGCGTGAAGTGTACATGCAGTCTTTTAAGGATGATAAGCCTGCAGGCAAAGATGGCAAGTCGGTTTTTGCTGATATTCCTCCCGAGGAGGATGAGAAGCGTTTTGTGCTCTTCAGGGGCAAAAGCTGCTTTATCATCATGAACCTCTACCCCTACAATTGTGGCCACCTCATGGTGATTCCCTATCTTCAGACTACCGAGTTTTCTGAGCTAGACCCGGCAACGAAGCTTGAGGTGATGGAGCTGACCGACCTTTCCATCAGGGCGTTGCGCCTTACCCTGAAGCCTCAAGGCTTTAACGTTGGTGCCAATCTTGGGCGTATTGCCGGTGGCAGTGTTGACAACCACATCCATTTTCATGTTGTACCCCGCTGGGAAGGTGACACCAACTTCATGCCGGTGCTTGCTGATGCCAAAGTGCTCAGTAATGATATGAAATCGACCTACAAGAATTTGAAGAACGCCTTTGCTGACCTCACCAGGAGCGAAGAGCAGTAACCTCTTTTCCGCCCAGAGATGGAGAGTGTTCCCTGCCCGATATGCAACTCCATGGAGTTTATCCCCTGGTTAATGCTTCCTGACCGTTTCGACCATTCCGGAGAGCTGCACTGGCAGCTTGTTAAGTCCCCCGTCTCTGGTCTGGTGATGCTCAATCCTCGTCCCGACAGCTCTGAAATTGCCTCTCATTACCGATCGGCTCGCTACGATCCCTTTCTGCACCAGGGGAACGTAACATCTCTCAGGGAGAGGGGTTACCTGACGGCACAATCGCTGCTGCTGCGCTACAGGGCCCGACTCGTCCTGCATGGCTGGACGAAACCGCTTGAACAGCTTTCAATCCTGGAAATTGGCTCCTCTACGGGTGAATTGTTGAACTTTTTCCATTGCCACAGAGCTGTTCCGCTCGCTCATCTTGCCGGTGTGGAGCCTGATGCCGCTTCGGCAACTCACGCCAGAGAGCGTTTCGGACTGAAGGTGGCCGCTTCGGTGCATGAGCTGGAGGGGAGATTTGATCGAATTATACTGTGGCATACGCTTGAGCATATTCATGACCTCCACGACACACTGCACGCGGTCAGCAGGCGGCTGAAACCTGATGGCCTGGTGGTTATAGCGATCCCCAATCCTGCCTGTTCCGGTGCCAGCCATTATCAGGAGAGCTGGATAGCCTGGGATGCGCCTCGCCATCTTTACCATTTTATGCCTGGCACCCTCACAAAGCTCTTCGAACTGCATGGTCTGACGCACAGCAGAGCGCTCTCCTACTGGCCTGATGCGCTCTATAATGCACTGTACAGTGAACAGCTCTGCTGTGAACGGGGCAAGCGACGCTTTACTTTTCTGCGGCTGTGCGTCGCGCTCTCCCGGGGAGTAGTGGAGGCTTTGAGGGGTGTGGTGCATCCGGCGGAGGGTGCCGGGCTGCTCTATCGGGCCACCCTTCGCCCCAGGGCTTTTTCAAGTTGAGTGGTTGCTGCCAGATTGTCGTAGACCGCCTGGAGATAGTTTGTTTTCGCTTTGTTGAGTTGTAGCTCAGCGTCGGTAAGTTCAAGGCGTGAACCAATCCCCTCTTTAAAGCGAAGCTGTGAAATGGTGTAGTTTCGCTCGGCGACGCTGATGGTTTTTGACTGTACCTCTGTTCGCTTTTGCGACTCTTTGACATTCAAGACTCTCAGCTCTACTTCCGCCCTGATATTGGCTTTAAGCTCTTCATACCTGGTACGGGTTTGCAGTTGCCCGATCTTTGCCTGTTCAACCTTCGAACTGATTCGAAAACCGGTAAAAAGGGGCATGGTGAGCTGCAGACCAACAGAGGATGAGGTGGGCCAGTTTGCATTTGAGGGGGAAGTACCATCCTTGAATGCCGTTTGTGACTCAAGTTTTCCGAAGGCGCTGAGGAGTGGAAAATGTTCCGCACGGGCTGCATTCACCTTTTCTCCCTCAGCCTGCACCTGATAGTCGAGCTGACGCAACTCCGGCCTCGCCTCAACCGCTTCTCGGTATGCTTCAGCTATATCGGTGGGGTATGATGCTCCCGAGACCACCAGCTTGCTGCCAAGCGCCACGCTGCTGTCAACCGGGATTCCCATGACGTTTTTGAGCCTGGTCATAGAGGATGCCACCCGATTTTCGGCCTGCATCAGCTCCGGGCGGAGGTTTTCAACGGAGAGCCAGGCTTTGAGAGTATCGATATCGGCCACAACTCCCTGCCTGAACATGGCCCGGGTATCCTTTCGTGATTGCTCCCAGCGTGCCATACTCTGTTCAAGGAGCAGCAACTGCTCTTTTGAAATCAGGGCATCGAAGTATGCTAATTTGATGTCGGTGACAACGTTGGCCTCGGCTCCCCGATAGGCTTCGTCACTCATGTTGCGGACAATGCCGGCCGCCCTTATCCCCGCAAAAGCCGACTGGTCGAAAAGTGTCTGACGAAGGTCAATTGACCCCCGTGCCTGGTTGTCGGAGCTTGTTGTAAGCACACCTGTAGGAGCAATCTGGTTTGGCGGCATGAGTAGCACAGATGGTTTCAGCGTTCGGGTGTAGCTGCTGCTGACAGAGATGTGAGGCAAAACGTCTGACCAGCTCTCCCGGATTTTCTGGTCGGCCATAGCGCGATCGAGTCTTGCAATTTCAAGCGTGCGGCTCTTTTCAAGCCCAATGCGCACCGCATCCTCAAGGGTGAGGCGGACACTTGAAACAGCCTCACCACGAAGATGCAATGGTGTTATAAGCAGCAAAAGAAAAGAGAGAAAAAGTGCTCCTGGTCTGATCCTGTTCATGAATTGATCTCTGTTGATGAAAAAAAAATCCTCCGTCCACCTCTTTGGCGTGGTTACGTCGGGCTGCAATATACAAAGCGCTTCTGGTTTCCTAACATATCAAGGGCTATATCGCTCTCCCCAGAGGTGGATGAGGCGCTCTCTGATATACTTTTCACGCCCCTCCTCTCCGGGACGATAGTAGGCTTTGGGCTCCACCCCTTGGGGGAAATAGTGCTGCGCGATAAAATGTTCAGGATAACTGTGGGGATAACGGTACCCCGCTCCATACCCTTCGTTTTTCATGAGTTTGGTGGGGGCGTTGCGCAGATGGAGCGGAACCGTGGTATCCTGCAAGGTTTTTGCATCGCTCATCGCCTCGTTGATGGCCTGATAACTGGCGTTTGATTTTGGTGCTGAGGCCAGATAGGTGACTCCCTGTGCCAGGTTGATGCGTGCTTCGGGCATGCCGATCATGGCCACAGCCTGAAAAACCGAAATGGCGAGGGTTATGGCATAAGGGTCGGCGTTGCCAATATCTTCGCTTGCAAAAATAACCATTCTCCGGGCAATAAATTTGGGATCTTCACCTCCCTCAATCATCCGGGCAAGCCAGAAAAGAGCGGCATCAGGGTCGGAGCCCCGCATGGATTTGATAAAAGCAGAGATGGTGTCGTAATGGTTTTCGCCACCTTTGTCGTAATTGGGCGCTTTATGCTGCAGGGCGGCTTCGAAGTGCTCCCTTTTGAGTACCCTCGGAAAGATCCCACCCGGAAGAAGGGAGATGGCTGCCTCAATGGCGTTCAGCGCCTTGCGTCCATCGCCTCCTGAAAACTGGAGCAGAAAGTCAAGATCATTGATCTCAACAGGCTCGCTTCTGAAACGGAGATCCTCTTTAAGCGCTCGCTGAATCACCTCCTGAATCTCCTCCGGGGCAAGTGGCTTGAGAATGTAGAGCTGCATCCGGCTTAAAAGCGCTCCGTTGACCTCAAATGAGGGGTTTTCGGTGGTAGCTCCAATAAGGATAATGAGCCCCTGCTCGATGGCATGCAACAGGGTATCCTGCTGTGCTTTGTTGAAGCGATGAATTTCGTCGATAAAAAGGATGCTTCGCTGGCCTAGGTGTTGTGCTTTTTCAGCGTTGTCGAGCGCTTTACGGACATCTTTCACCCCGGAATCAATGGCGGAGAGCTGTTGGAAATGGCAGTTCAGTGATTCGGCACAAAGGAGGGCAAGGGAGGTTTTACCTGAACCGGGAGGGCCCCAAAAGATCATGGAGGGCATCTGACCGCTTGCAATGAAATTTCGAATCGGCCCGTCAGGACCGACAAGATGTTTCTGCCCGGCGATATCGTTAAGGGTACGGGGACGCACCCGCTCGGCAAGTGGCTGAAAAGAGCCTCTTGTTTCAGGAGTAGATGAAACGCCAAAAAGGTCGGGCTGCATGTTCTCTTTGCGTGCCATTAAAATCCCTGCTGCAGAAGCCACGCTTCGGTAACTGTTGAAACCTCCCTTATCGGCATGGAGGCTCCTGCAAGTTGACGGGCCACATATTTGCCGAGGATGTCAAACTCAAGGTTCACCCGGCTTCCAGTTTTGAGATCGTTGATGGTGGTGTGTGCAAAGGTAAAGGGGATAATTGCCACAGCAAAGCGGTCAGCCTTGAGCCTGGCAACCGTGAGGCTGATGCCATCAATGGTGATGGATCCGGCAGAGACAAGGAGGTGACTGAACTCATGCGGAAAGGTTATCCAGAGTTCTCGACTGGAGGCAAGCTGCCGGATATCCTGGATGGTTGCGGCACAATCAACATGGCCGAGCACAAAATGGCCACCGAGGCGATCAATGGGACGGAGGGCTCGTTCAAGGTTAACCAGCGATCCGTTCTGAAGGTCGCCAAATGTTGTTTTGGCAAGAGTCTCTTCGACCGTTTCAACTTCGAACCACCCCTCTCCTCGTGTGACAACGGTCTGGCAGACACCATTGATACTAACACTCTCATCGGGCAAAAGATTGCTGAACTCCTCAGGGTTGGTGTAGTGTACCATAAGACGGAGAGCGCCCTGCCGTCGTGTTACCCCTCTGACCCGACCGACATGCTTGATTATCCCGGTAAACATTGTTCCATTTTTCCCTTTTCTTAATACCTTTTGCGGCCTTCTTTTGAGAGACTGAAGCGCCCCGCTCCCAGAAAGAACACCGCAAGTGAACCTGTGAGGTAAAGCATCTGCAACTCAAGGGCGTAGCCTCCCTGTTCGGTGAATGAGAAAATATCTCTGGAGTGAACAAGGTAGATAGCCATAACCATGACAACAACCTGCAAGAGCGCAGCGGGACGAATGTAGATGCCAAGCAGTATGAGCAGTGGTGCAACAATTTCACCAATAAGGATTCCGTGCGACAGGTAGCCGGGAAGCCTTGCTTTGATAAGCGTGGCCTCTACAAAACCATATCCATACAGAAGCTTGTGAATGCCGTGAGGCAGTATGAGCAGGGCAAGGGGAACACGCAGGAGCAACCTGCCGAGATCACCATTGTCGACAAAGCGCTCAAGCAGCGGATATCGTTTTCGCGCAAATCTTTTTGCCATTCTTGATCGGAATTTTGGTTATCGCTCAGCCTGACAGGTTGATGCCGTTTGTGCCTGGATATAGGCAACCACCTGCATATCAATCCCATAAAATCGGGGTGGCTCGAAGCGCAGCTTAACTGCCTGGCCAGGCAAATCAATGCCAAGCGGGGCAAAAGCGCTCAACGCGTCACCTCCAAAGAGTTTTGGAGCTATAAACATAGTAATTTTATCAGCAAGTCCCGCACGAATAAATGAGGCTGAGAGACGGCTCCCTCCTTCGACCATCACGGAGAGGATATGCCGTTGATGCAACTCCTGAAGCACCTGACGGAGATCAAGTTCCCCTGCATGCTCTTCAACAAAAAGAACGGTCACTCCCCTTTGCCGAAACTGCTCTGCCTTCGGCAATCGCTCCCATGAGGATGATACAAAGAGGAGAGTGGGCGCTGCGCCATCAAATATTTTAGCTTCGGGTGAGAGACGGAGGTGACGATCGAGCACAACGCGAAGAGGATTTCGACCGGCACAGTGCCTGACGGTGAGATGGGCATCGTCAGCCGTAACTGTCGCCTCACCAATCAGAATAGCATCATGAATGCTGCGCATACGGTGTACTTCACTCCTTGCCTCCTCTCCGGTGATCCAATGGGAGGCACCAAGAGTGGTTGCAATTTTACCGTCGAGGGTCTGGGCAAGTTTTATGGTGACAAAAGGGAGCCCAAAGGTGTGGCTTTTGATGAATGCCTCATTGGCTCTCCGACACTCAGGCTCGAGCACCCCTTCGGTAACCGAAACTCCGGCAGCACGAAGTTGCGCAACTCCTTTCCCTGAAACGTCGGGATTGGGGTCACCACAACCGATGACGACGCGCGGAATGGCTTTTTCGATAATAAGCTGACTGCAGGGTGGGGTTTTGCCTAAATGGCTGCAGGGCTCAAGCGATACGTAGAGCGTTGCATCGAAAAGCTTTTTCTGATCAGTAACGGATTTGATGGCCTCCACTTCTGCATGGGGAGAGCCAAAATGGTGGTGGTAACCCTCTCCAATAATCTCTCCATCAGCGACAAGGAGAGCTCCAACCATGGGGTTGGGGCTCACGCGCCCCGCTCCCTGCCGGGCAAGCTCAAGGCAGCGCCTCATGCAGCGGGTGTCGTCGGCCTCGTGCATGGTCAACTCCTTCCGATAGAATCGACGGTTACCTGTACCAACTGGATCCCCGAGAGCTTGACCAGTTCCGCTATATGCTCTATTTTATAGGGGTTCGCGTAGTAGATGGTCTTGATCCCTACGTTGATGAGCACTTTGAGACAGTGAATACAGGGGCTGGATGTAATGTAAATACCGGAATCCCTGATGGAAACGCCATGTTTTGCTGCCTGGGCAATGGCATTGATTTCAGCATGTATGGTGTTGACGCAGTTCTCTTCGATGGTACCATCGGGGTGGATACTTTTATAAATCCGGCAGGTTCCGCCGTTGTCGCTGCAATGAGGAAGGGCTGAAGGGGCACCGTTGTAGCCTGTTGACAGAATATTGTTCTCCCGCACAATGACCGCGCCAATGTGACCGCGTGTACAGGTTGCCCGGCGAGATATCAGATGAGCAACACTCATAAAGTACTCATTCCAACTAAGACGTTCTCCCTGTAAAGAAACGCTCCCGGCCACTGAACAGCAAGACAGGCTACTCTTCTCTTCTGACATGCTCACCCCTGTTTCATAGTGTTTACTGGATTTTCTGCTTTCCGAGATAGAGTGATTTGTCTACTTTAGCAAAAAAGTCCTGATAGTATCGATCATCTTCAATCTGAGTAACACGCATCACTCCCCCTTTATTGTTGAGCTCCTTGTATCTGAAGTTGATGCGTACCCTGATCTGCTTTCCAAATTCACTGATATTGGCAGAGGCTTCGGTAATACTGTTTTTTTTATACTCGGGACGATCAGTAAATGTTCTGGCAAAAAATGATTCAGCGGGATTTTCAATATCAACCTCTTTCTGGGCGGTCAAAAGACCCAAATCAACATTGGCCTGCTGAACAATAAAGTTGTCATCCTGCAGGGTATTCATGAGCGCTTTCATCACCAGTTTCAGGTCGCTGACATCGTAGAGTCGTGACTGGGCTTCACGCACCTGCAACTGGGTTTTTCGGGCTACCGGCTGAAATGTGGCATCACATGCTCCGAGGGCAAGTGATGCGCTGAGTACGGAGGCAAGTATCGTGTGCTTCATGCCTTCTCCTTAAAATTTGCTGCTGTGGTATGAGTAGTCGCTGACAATACCATTGGTAAACTTGATAATCACCGTCAGGTTCTTTTGTGAAGAGGAGATCGCACCGGCGTTTCGGGAACCAAGAAGCACGGAAAGAATTCCGTTGGTTCCTGCGGAGTAGGAAGCCTCGGTGGCAATCCTGTCGTAAACCCAGCTCTCTTTTCCATCAAGATCTCTAGCTGCGATATTTGGCGAGCCAAGGGCATCAGCGACTGCAGCCTGGGTCATCCCCTTGCGAATGTCTCGCTGAACAGCGCCAGCAGTCAACTCTCGTCCGGATGGTTGAGGTAATTGAGAAGCATGGTCGGCTGCACTCATACAGCCAATGAGAGAGCCCGCAATAAAAGCAACAACAAGGAGTGTTTTCATCTTTTCTTTAACATTTATTCTTTGTGCACACAGTTCGTGTCAGATAGGAAAAAATACAAAATTATTATTTATTCCAAGCTCAAATTTCTACATGGCTCAACTTTCTCCAGTGCGCACTATATAACAAAGAAAATAAGCTGGCGAATAAACTGGCAGTGATTTCTCTCCGGGTTAATTTTGTTTATTTGATAAAGCTTTAGTATAATAGGGGGGTTAAGTCCAAACTTGGAATGTGGTTTCCTGTGCTAATATGTAGCGTTCATGGCGTTGGTTACCCTTGAACAGGAGAGGTAATAATAGATAGTATAACCATCAGTTCGTTTTTGTTTTAGTGGCAAGTCAGGTTGGCAGGTTTTTCTCATGAGATGACCGTTGGAGTAACTCTGAGTCATTAATTTTAATTATATATCTCTAAATTACTGCGTAAAGTGATGAGATCACGTAAAGCATTTTTTTTTATCGCCATGGCTGGTATTGCCATACTGACTGAACCTTGTATAGGTCATGCGGCAAAGCAAAAAAAAGCAAAAACACCCAAAAACCGTGTTCAAGAGAGTTCAACCGTTACTCCTGTCTCGATGGATTTGTTCAGGGATGGCACTCTCGACAAGCAGTCAACGCTGAAACTTGCGTCAACCCTCTTTACCAATAAAGAGTATAAAGATGGAGATGAGGTCGCTGCCAGACTTGTGGAGTTATACCCAAAGGATGCTTTTGTTTTGAAGAAAGTTATCGAACTCTATTTGGCTGTGCAAAATGCCGAAAAGACTCTTCCGTTGTATGAGCAGTTGAGAAAAATTGATCCTCAGAATGCTCAGGTGATACTTAATGCGGCCAGAGCATATTCGTGGACTGGACGTTGGGATACAGCGCTGAAACTCCTTGATACTGTTGTCAGTTCCGGTGATACTAGTAATGCCATTCAGCGCGAATATGCTGATGTGCTCTATAACAGCAAACAGTATGTAACCGCGAGCGAGTATTACCAGAAACTTTTTGAAAAAAACAGACAGAAAGATTACGCGATCGCTTTTGTTTATAAGCTTTCAGCAGTCAAAGAGTTGGTGGAGGCGAAAAAGTTACTGGACTGTGTTGAAAAGTACTATCCTAAGGATATTTCTCTCCTTGAAACCAAGGCAAATCTTGCTTTGGGGCGAGGGGACTTAACCGAAGCGTTAAAGATATGTGAGGAGCTGATCCAACGCTCACCCAAAAATCGAACAAACCAGACCGCGTTGTTAATCAAGGCTGAGATTGCGAGTTGGCAGAAAGAGTATGCAACCTCCCTTGGCAGTTATGACAAATTGATTGCCAGCGACAGTAACCATCACAGCGATTATTTTCGCATAAAGGCGTATCGAGAAAAGGGGCGTGTGCTTGGATGGATAGCGAAATATGGAAAAGCTACGGCTACGTACGATGAAGGTGTTCGCGCATATCCTGAGAGCAAAGAGCTAAAGGCTGAAGCAACGGCCAAAAAGAATTATTATCGCGGTGCTTATCGACCGGCACTCAAAGCATACAGGGAGTGGTTGCTGATTGAGCCCAATGAGCCTGAAGCACTTTTTGACCTTGGACAGCTCTCTATGCAGAATGGTCGCTGGAAAGAGGCTAGGGAGACGTATAAACTTTTGTTGACCGAGATGCCTGGACATCGTCAGGCCGCACTGGCGCAACAGAAAAACAGCATCCTCTCTTCCATGCCGCTACTCCATAGTGGTGCCGAATATGTCAAGAGTGAATGGAAAAGCATGAATGTTACCTATTCAGGAGCCTATTCCTCGATCTCGTGGCCTTATGGGGACCAATTCTCCGGTTTTATGCGTCTGGATCACAAGTCGTTTCGTTTTGAAAATTCAACAGGAAACGTCAGCCAACATAATATAACGACAGGGTTTGAATACCGAAACATACCTGATATCCTGTTTCGGGGCGCTTATGGCTATCACGTCAACTCCGGAAAATCAACAGGCGCTCATACCGGCTTTGTAGAAACTCAAAGCGAGCCACTGAATAACATTCACCTTGGATTTGCCTTTCGTCGTGAAGAGGTGATTGATAATGCGGAGACATTTCGGAGAGGACTCAAAAGAAATAGATTACAGGGACGCGTTACATACGACGGTTATCGCAACTGGAATGCAGGCATGGACTACGATATTGCAAACTATTCAGATGCTAACCAAAGTCATACCACTGGCGGTGATGTTACCGCTCATCTCCTCTTTGGACAGAGGCACCTGAATCTTGCTTACCGGTTTCAGAACTATGGATTCTCCAGTTCGACACCTCATATCTACTGGAGTCCTGCATCGTTTAACACTCACTCATTAGGTATGGAGTTCCGAAACTATTTTAATGATGAACTTTTTCAGGGTGTGAATGAAACTTATTATTCAACTTCTTACAAAATTATTGCTGAACCTGAAAATAATATATCGCACCAGATTCGTGCAATGTTGTATCACGACTGGAGTAACCACTTTTCCACCTCAATTGAGGGACAGTATTCTTGGGCAACCAAGGCTTTCTACGAAGACAAGCTGCTTAAAACAGAGATCCGGTGGTTTTTTTAATTATGCTTTTATAAATTTCGAGAAAAATGCGTGACAAGAAAAATTCCTGGTTTCTGATTGTACAGATAGTATTGCTGTTAGTTCTGCTCGCCATCTATGTTGGTGTTCGAGTTTATTATATCTTGATTGCGCCATTCACTCCGTTTGAGCTCATCTTTAGTCTGATTTTTTTTGTCGCGGAAATTTTTATTCTGTTCCACTCTTTTTTCTTTTTTGTGGATGTGTTGCGCGAAAATTTAAATCCATTAACACCGCCACAGATGAGCCCTGGCGAGGATGCCTCTGTGGCCATTTTAATACCAGCTCGTCATGAATCGAGGGAAATTATCGAAACAACACTCCTGACATGCAAAAACATCGCCTATGAAAACAAGAATGTTTACCTTCTGGATGACTCAACTATTGAAAGTTACAAGCTTGAAGCCAAGGAACTTTCAGAACAACTGGGCGTTAATCTCTTTACCCGCAGTGACAACCGTGGGGCGAAGGCTGGCATGATTAATGAGGTGTTGAAAACTCTTGATGAAAAGTATGTCGCTATTTTTGATGCCGACCAGAACCCCATGCCCGTGTTTTTGAAGACACTTGTCCCTTTTCTTGAAGCTGATGCACAGCTTGCGTTTGTTCAGACCCCGCAGTTCTATTCAAATGGAGACGAAAGCACTGTCGCGATGACCGCGCATAACCAACAGGCTATTTTTTATGAGTATATCTGTCTTGGCAAAACAATAAACAAGGCAATGTTTTGTTGTGGCACAAATGTTGTTTTCCGTCGCGCAGCGTTAAATAGTGTTGGTAATTTTGATGAAGAGACCGTAACAGAGGATATTGCCACCTCACTGAAGCTCCATACAAAAAGCTGGAAATCATTTTTTATTCACAAAGCTTATACGTTTGGTATGGCTCCTGAGGATTTGGCTGCCTACTTTACACAGCAGAACCGCTGGGCATTGGGAACATCACAACTTTTTCGAAAACTTGTTAAAATCTTTTTTACCGACATAAAGTCTCTTCGCCCTGAACAGTGGCTTGAATATTTCATATCTACAACCTACTATTTTATTGGGATAGCATATTTTATACTGATGGCAGGTCCCATCATGTATATCTTTCTGGATATCAACTCCTATAATATTGATTCCTTTATCTATTCTATTACATTTATTCCATTCTTCATCCTATCTAATCTCGTTTTTTACGGGAGTATGGTTAAGAAAAAGTATAAACTCGGCAATATGATCAAGGTACAGATGCTGACCGCTCTCTCTATGCCTGTCTATTTGAGTGCTTCAATTGTTGGCATACTGAATATCAGCAAGAAAGGTTTTCAGGTAACTCCAAAGGGTAACTCCTCAAATGTTCCATGGAAGAGTCTTTGGCCACAATTACTACTGATTGCTACAGTTTTTGTAACATTCACTTGGGGAATTGTGAGGCTGATGACGAATGATGGTGTTCAGAGCATACTCGGTGTCAATGTCTTTTGGATGGGTTTTCAGCTTCTTTTGCTGAGTGGACTTTTTCATTTCAACAGAAAATGAGGCGTTTTTTTTTACTGTTGTCTGTTTTTATTCTTCCGTTACTTTCAATAAACTGCGCTATTGTTCCACAAAATCCTGAGGAGATTGCTTTCTTCTCTTGGACTCACTATAAACAGACCTTTATTCGTGGGGGGAGGGTTTTTCGCCCAAAAAATAATAATGATACCGTATCTGAGGGGCAGGCCTACGGGATGATTCGAGCTGTGCTGCTGGATGACCGCAAAACATTTGATGAGTGCCTTACCTGGACTGAAGCACAACTCTCTAGAAAGAATTCTCATGGTGACAGGTTACTGGCATGGCATTTTGAAGATGGCAAAATTATCGATACAAAAGCAGCATCTGATGCCGATATTGATTACGCATACAGCCTTATTCTTGCTTCACGTAAGTGGGGTGACAAGAGCTACATGACACTGGCAAAAGGGGTGCTTGAGAGTGTTCTTGATCAAGAGACATCGATCATCAAAGGCAGGCTCTATTTTCTTCCCTGGCCAAAACAGAATAACCGGGATGGTGAAATTATTGCCTTGAACCCCTCCTACTATGCACCTTCTCATTTCAAGCTTTTTTTTGAAGTCAGTGGTGACAAGCGCTGGCTTGAGCTTGTCGATACGACATACTTCATCCTCGATCGCCTTCTCGATTCCCCTGGCGAAGAGAATAAGGGAGGTTTTGTTCCTGACTGGATTGCTGTTGACCAGAATGGAACACTTGTTGAACTGCCCGGAAAACCGGTTGACTATGGATGGGATGCCGTAAGGGTACCACTTAGAATTGCTGCTGATTATTATCTTTACGGGGATAGCCGCGCTCTTGGTGTGCTTCGTCTTTTTTCGGCATTTTTTGAGAAAGAGTACACTGAACCATCAAAAAGCAAGACTTTAGAGAATGCGCTCTTTTACAGTGCGGTATACGCTGCAACTGAAACTGCTGGATCCCCTCTCTCATCGGCTATACTGCAACGCCTCAGAGAGTGTATTCGAAAAAACAATAAGGGATTCTATTACAACGATAATAATGATTATTACATCAACAGCATCTCCTGGTTGCCTGAGTACTATAACATTATAAAATTAACCGGAAAACTGAAACATCCTCCACTCTCTGCAGGATAACACGTTATGAACATTGCCCTCTTTAGTGCAATTTCATTCGCTTGGCTAATGAACTTTTATTGAGGGTAATCTGTTTGATTTACGATGGGTGTTATTTTCTCAAAACCAGATATGCGGAGGGAGTTATGTCAGAAGAACAGGCAAGGGGGTTCATTGAGAAATTGAAAACTGACGCAAAGATGAGTGCGCGCCTTATTGCATTCATCAAAAAGGAGGGCTTTTCGTGCACCGTGGAGGAGCTTGGCAAAGTGAATTGGGATGAGTTGATAGCCCTTCAGAATTCGGGAAGCGCCAGCGGAAGTTCCAGTCTGCCTGCCTCGGAACATTGGGGATGAAAGTGGACAGCGCCTGCCCTCCTTTTTAGGAGTTGCTTGAAAATGCTGCGGTAACAGGTTACAGATTTCTTCTTAGGAAAGATGGAGAATAAATCGTATTCTTATAAGTATTTTTTCGCTCTGCTGAGGGAGCATTCTTGGTTTTAAAGAAGCCATTCTCTAACGTATTTCAACCATGATCGAAAAACAAGAATTACTCCACAAAATATGCGCCATTGAGCAAAGCGAGGAATCGGTTATTTCCATTTACTCGAACCATATCCAGAATGTTTTAAGATATTCGACACTTGACGAAAGAGTACAGTCAAGAATTCTTGATATGTTGCAGCAGCTTGATGCCGATATGCAAATACAAAAGAACTACACAAAGACTCTTATTGAATCCATAGAAAAAAGCACAAAAGATGTTTATTAATAAGGATTTGCTCGACTTTTTCTCTTCTATGGCTGAGATTAAAAAACAAAAACGAGATGTTTTTTACACGCTCGCTGCGGAGGTGGATGATGCCGATGTTAAAAAGAGGCTCCTGCAAATTGGCAAGAATGAGCAGTTGCACGTTGATCAACTGCAGCAAAGTATGGATCTCGTAAACGGAGCGCCATATCAGAATTTTGTGCCAGATATTCTGACTGAGACTCCATTGGTGCCATTTCAGATCCCCTTGGAGGATGTTTTGGTTGATGTTGACGATTCCGCCAGCACAGAATCAGCAGCCCATGCAGAGTTGCCTCACCATGATTTTGATGATGTTGTGCCGTTTTTAAGAGCTGTTGAGCCTGAACCGGATGAAAGTGAGGATACGACGATTGGCATGGCAGCAACTCACCTTGAAACATCTTTGCCTGATTCCGTGAACACCGGCATAACACCGCTCGATACCATTAACCTCAATATTGACCAAGAGGAGCAGATAACACAAATCAGCTCTTTAAGTCATTTCAAACCCACAGCGTCGCAAAATTCTTTCAGTATGGACTATTTAAATCATCCGCTTGCTGAGGTCTTTGGTTTTACAACATCAGATCTCTCTTCCAAGGCACAACGGTATCGCTCTCACCACCATTGTCCTTTCAATAACCGTGTTCCCAACTGCACCAATGAGAATCCAAAAAATCCTCTTGGGGTATGCTCTCTTCTTCATAACAATAAAGCCGTAATTACATGCCCTGTTCGTTTTCGTGAAGAGTGGCTTATTACTGATGATGCCGCCTCATTCTTTTTCCCTGAGGGAGTTCGTTGGAGCTCTCTGACCGAGGTTGAGTTGACTGATGCTTATGGTAAATCTTCCGGATCTCTTGATCTGGTTCTCGTCGCTTATGATGATTCCGGTAAAATAACTGATTTTGGAGCTATAGAGATTCAGTCAGCTTTTATCACTGGAGATGCTCGGGATCCATTCAACTTTTACATGAAGGATCCAAAGACAAACTCTTTGATGGATTGGTCTGCGCAGTCGAACTTTCCGCAACCAGATTATGTTTCGGCCATGAGGGAGAGCCTTGTGCCTCAGCTTATCTTCAAGGGCTCTATTTTGAATTCATGGAGCAAAAAATTGGCAATTTCTATTGATCGTAGCTATTTCGAAGCGCTTCCGAATCTCGTACCTGTCGAAAAACAAGATGCAGAAATTGCCTGGTTTATCTATGATCTTGAACTGGTGGTAAACGGAGAGAAGGAAAGCTATGAGCTCAAAAGGGCCAATGTTGTCTATACAAAATTCCAGCAGACACTTTCTGCGTTATCAATCTCCCATCCTGATAATATTGAGCATTTCATGAAACTCCTTCCAGAACTTGCCGACAGGTAGAGAGTTGCTCTGAGAGTCTAACCTTCTCACTGACTTACCATACCCCGAAAGAATCTTTTTATAGAGAAGGTTCTTTCGGGGTTTTTCATTACCGTTCTATACATCTGCAACATCCTCCAACGATTACCCCAATAACTTCGCAATTACCCAGTCTGCTGAAAGCGCCAAACTTTCTACTAAAATGTGGCTTTTATCGGATTCCTACAGGTTTGTAGCTCTTTTTTCCTTTCATGATTATTTGCAAGAATCAATTCGGCCCCCTGACTTAAAATAAAGTCTCGCCGTAAAAGCTGGAAGCCCTTTATCCATGGGGCTTAGAGAGCGTCTCACCAATTTTTTTATAAAAAATTACGATAATACGGAAGCTTTGGCACGCATCTTGCTTTATAAAACCATAACTATTAAGGATAACAATAAGTTTAGCCTGAATAGTTGATGATAAAGGCAACGATAACCTAAAAAGTCACAACAATGAGAAAAGTAGCTATTTACGGAAAAGGTGGCATCGGCAAGTCAACCACAACACAAAACACGGTTGCCGGTCTTGCGGAGATGGGTAAAAAAGTCATGGTTATTGGCTGCGATCCTAAGGCTGACTCCACCCGCCTGCTTCTTGGCGGACTACAGCAGAAAACAGTGCTCGATACCCTTCGCGAAGAGGGTGAAGAGGTTGAGCTTGAAGATATCATCAAACCAGGGTACAAAAACACCCGTTGCACCGAATCCGGTGGTCCTGAACCAGGTGTAGGTTGCGCAGGCCGAGGTATCATCACCTCGGTAAACCTCCTCGAACAGCTTGGAGCTTTCGATGATGAATGGGAGCTTGACTATGTGTTCTACGATGTTCTCGGTGACGTTGTCTGCGGAGGATTTGCCATGCCGATTCGCGATGGAAAAGCAGAGGAGATCTACATCGTCTGCTCAGGTGAGATGATGGCCATGTACGCAGCAAACAACATCTGTAAAGGTATTCTGAAATATGCTGACGCCGGTGGAGTGAGGCTTGGTGGTCTTATCTGCAACAGCCGTAATGTTGACAACGAGCGCCAGATGATTGAAGAGCTTGCGAAGAAAATCGGCACACAGATGATTCACTTTGTGCCTCGCAACAACTTTGTACAGCGTGCCGAGATCAACCGCCAAACGGTTATTGAGTATGATCCGACCCACGAACAGGCTGATGAGTACCGGGCTCTTGCAAGGAAAATTGATGAAAACAAGATGTTTGTTATCCCCAAGCCGCTCGAAATTGAAGAGCTGGAAGCGCTTCTCATTGAATTTGGTATCGCTAACTAAAAAAAGGAGTAAAGAGAGATGTTAATGATCAGAACAATCGTCAGGCCGGAAAGGGTTTATGATGTCATGCAGGGATTGCTTGAGGCAGGCTTTCCGGCTGTAACGAAAATTTCGGTTGTAGGTCGAGGGAAGCAGCGCGGTCTTCGCGTAGGCGATGTGGTCTATGATGAAATTCCAAAAGAGATGCTCTTTGTGGTGGTGCCCGATAATGACAAGGATTTCGTGATAAGAGCCATCATGGAGCAGGCAAAGTCAGGCCCGGATGGGAAATTTGGTGATGGAAAGATCTTTGTTTCAGCCGTTGAAGAGGTTTATACCATAAGCACCGGCGAAAGAGAAACTGAACCGTTGCTTGCAGCGAAGGAGGCTTGAATGAAAGAGATTATTGCTGTCATACGGATTAACAAAGTGAACGCGACCAAAAAGGCGCTGATCGATGCAGGTATTCCCGCTTTCACAGCCACCGGCAGAGTGATGGGTCGCGGAAAGGGGCAGGTTCATTACGACATTCTCAGAGGCGCTGAAGCGGGTCATCCAGAGGCAATTGCACAGCTTGGCAATGCCCCAAGGCTGGTAGCAAAGCGAATTGTGACGGTTGTCGTTCCCGATGAGTTATGCAAAACAGCAATTGACACCATTATCCAGACCAACCAGACAGGTAAAGCGGGTGATGGCAAAATTTTTGTGACCCCGATTGTCGAAACCATCAGGGTAAGGACAGGTGAAACGGGTGATACCGCGCTGAACTAACGATCAACATTTAACAGGTGTAAACGGAGAGAGTTCCATGGAGGCGAACATATTTATTCCAGATCCGGCCCAGGTGAGGGAGGAGCTGATTCAAAAATACCCGGCCAAGGTGGCAAAAAAACGGGCAAAGTCGATTGTGATCAACGACCCTGAGATCATTCCCGAAGTACAGGCCAACGTGCGTACCGTTCCGGGAATCATCACGCAGCGAGGATGCTCTTATGCTGGATGTAAAGGTGTGGTGCTCGGACCGACTCGCGACATTGTCAACATTGTACACGGCCCGATTGGATGCAGTTTTTATGCCTGGTTGACCCGTCGTAACCAGACGAAACCAGAGACTCTGATGGACGAAAACTACATCCCCTACTGTTTTTCGACTGATATGCAGGAGGAGAACATTGTCTTTGGTGGTGAAAAGAAGTTGAAAATTGCGATACAGGAGGCTTATGACCTTTTTCACCCAAAATCTATCGCCATCTTCTCGACCTGCCCGGTCGGCTTGATTGGAGATGATGTGCATGCCGCATCAAGAGAGATGAAGGAGAAGTTTGGAGATTGCAACGTTTTCGGCTTTAGTTGCGAGGGGTACAGGGGCGTCAGTCAGTCGGCAGGCCACCACATTGCCAACAACGGTGTTTTCAAGCACATGGTTGGCCGCGACAATACCCCGAGTGAAGGAAAGTTCAAGCTCAACCTGCTTGGCGAATACAACATCGGTGGTGATGCTTTTGAGATTGAGCGCATTTTTGAAAAAGTTGGCATTACGCTGGTTGCCTCCTTTAGCGGCAACTCGACGGTTCGTGCGATTGAGAATTCCCATACGGCAGACCTTAACGTTATTCTCTGCCACCGCTCCATCAACTATATGGGCGACATGATGGAGACGAAGTACGGGATTCCGTGGATGAAGGTGAACTTTGTCGGCGCCGAATCAACAGCAAAGTCACTGAGAAAAATTGCTGAATACTTTGGTGATGAGGAGCTTAAAGCTCGGGTTGAAGCTGTTATTGCAGAGGAGGCTCCTAATGTGAAGGCGGTGATTGAGGAGATTCTTCCGAGAACTAAAGGGAAAACCGCCATGCTTTTTGTCGGTGGATCACGTGCTCACCATTACCAGGATCTCTTTGCCGAGCTTGGAATGACAACGGTGGCCGCAGGGTATGAGTTTGCGCACCGTGACGACTATGAAGGTCGTGAGGTATTGCCGAAGATCAAGGTTGATGCTGACAGCAAGAATATTGAGGAGCTGAAAGTTGTCGCCGATCCCGAGCTTTACAATCCGAGAAAAACTGAGGCGGAGCTTGACGCTTTGAAAGAGAAGGGGTTGGAGATCAATGGGTATGAGGGAATGATGAAGCAGATGACCAAAAAGTCGCTTGTTGTTGATGACCTCAGCCACTATGAGTCTGAAAAGCTGATTGAGATCTACAAGCCGGATATTTTCTGCGCCGGTATCAAGGAGAAGTATGTGGTGCAGAAGATGGGAATTCCGCTGAAACAGCTTCACAGCTACGACTACGGCGGCCCCTACACTGGCTTTGAGGGTGCAGTAAACTTTTACAAAGATATCGACAGGATGGTAAACAATCCTGTATGGAAGCTCATCAAGGCTCCATGGGAAAAAGCAGGGAATGGACTTTCAGCCAGTTACGTGACACAGTAATGAACATGGAAAACGGAGACTATTGAATTATGCTATTACGACACACATCAAAAGAGGTTAAAGTGCGCGAAGGGCTGACGATCAACCCGGCAAAGACCTGCCAGCCGATCGGCGCCATGTATGCTGCGCTTGGTATTCATGGCTGTCTGCCTCACAGCCATGGCTCACAAGGGTGTTGCTCCTACCACAGGAGCACCCTGACCCGCCACTACAAAGAGCCTGTTATGGCGGCTACAAGTTCTTTCACTGAAGGTGCTTCGGTGTTCGGTGGCCAGGCAAACCTTCTTGCAGCCATTGACACCATCTTCGCGGTCTATGAGCCCGATGTCATTGCGGTGCACTCAACCTGCCTCAGCGAAACCATCGGTGATGACTTGCAGCAGATGACAAGAAAAGCTCGGGATGACGGTAAAATTCCGGAAGGCAAGTATGTGATTTATGCCAGCACACCAAGCTTTATCGGTTCGCACGTCACCGGCTACGCGAATATGGTGAGCGGTATGGCGACACAATTTGCAGAATCAACCGGTGTCAAAAAGAGCCAGTACAACATTATTGCAGGGTGGATGGAGCCTTCGGATATGCGCGAAATCAAACGCCTTGCAAAAGTGATGGGCATCAACATTGTGCTCTTTCCAGACACTTCAGACGTTCTTGATGCACCGCAGACGGGCAAACATGTTTTTTATCCGAAAGGCGGCACAACGGTGGATGAGCTGAAGAGCAGCGGCGACAGCATTGCTTCACTGGCGCTCGGAAGCGTCAGCGCTGAGCCTGCGGCAATCGCGCTTGAAAAGAGGTGTAAAGTGCCATTCGAAACGCTCGACATACCCATCGGCCTTACAGCAACTGACCGCTTTATCATGGCTATCAGCAAGGTTGCTGGAGTAGCGGTGCCCGATGAGATTACGGCTGACAGAGGACGACTGGTGGATATCATGTGCGACATGGAGCAGTATCTGCATGGCAAGCGGGTTGCGCTTTTCGGTGACCCGGATCAGCTTTTGCCGCTCACCGAGTTCCTGCTCGACCTGAACATGAAGCCAGTGCATATCGTCAGCGGCACGCCAGGCCAGCGGTTTGAGAAGCAGATGCGCCAACTGCTTGACGAGAGGTCACCGGAGACAAACTTCAAGAGTGGGCTGCAGGCGGACATGTTCCTGTTGCACCAGTGGATGAAGAACGAGCCTGTTGACCTGCTGATCGGGAACACTTATGGCAAGTACATGGCTCGTGACGAAGATATTCCGTTCATCAGGTTCGGCTTCCCGATCCTCGACAGAATCGGCCACAGCTACTTCCCGAATATCGGGTACAGTGGCAGCCTGAGACTCCTCGAAAAAATTCTGAATGTGATAATGGATCGACAGGATCGTGATGCGCTTGAAGAAAAGTTTGAGCTGGTGATGTAAGAGAAGAAAGGATGAATGATGAATGGTGAATGATGAAAAATGGTGCACCTGCGGGGTATGTAAAACAATTGGTTTTCAGCCCCGAAGGGGCATCATAAGGGTACAAAAGGGAGCAGATCCCACAACAATATTTTAAAGGTATGGCTATGGAACAGATTGGGATTCTTGAGGGAAGAGAGAGGCATGTGCTGGAGAAAAATAGTGGTGTAGCTCAAGCTGATATCGCTTGTGACACCTCCAGCCTTTCCGGATCGGTGAGCCAGCGTGCCTGCGTCTTCTGCGGTTCAAGGGTTGTACTTTATCCCGTAGCTGATGCCATTCATCTGGTTCACGGGCCTATCGGATGTGCAGCATACACCTGGGACATTCGTGGAGCAGTCTCTTCAGGGCCGGAGCTCCACCGTTTAAGTTTTTCGACCGATCTGCAGGAGATGGATGTTATTTACGGCGGTGAAAAAAAACTCTACAAGTCGCTGATTGAGCTGATTGAGCAGTACAAACCCAAAGCTGCCTTTATATACTCGACCTGTATTGTTGGCCTTATCGGTGATGATATTGAGGCTGTCTGCAAAAAAGTGGCACGGGAGACAGGGATTCCGGTACTCCCAGTCCACTCTGAGGGTTTTAAAGGCACAAAAAAAGATGGCTACAAAGCCGCCTGCCATGCGCTGATGAAACTGATCGGCACAGGATCAACTGAGGATATCAGCAAATACAGTATCAACATTCTCGGCGAATTCAACCTTGCCGGTGAAGCGTGGATTATAAGGCAATACTATGAAAAAATGGGGATTGAGGTTGTCGCGACCCTGACCGGCGACGGACGTATCGATGCCGTACGACGTGCTCATGGCGCAACGCTCAATGTGGTGCAGTGTTCAGGCTCAATGACCTGGCTTGCCAAAGAGATGGAGGAGAAATACGGGATTCCCTACATCCGTGTCTCCTATTTCGGAATTGAGGATATGTCGAAATCGCTCTATGATGTGGCCGTCAAATTTCCTGACCGGCCAGATATCATGGAAGCGGCAAAGCAGATTGTCAGTGATGAGGTGAAAACACTCTACCCTTCACTGCAGAAGTTCAAAAAAGCACTGACGGGCAAAAAGGCGGCCATTTATGTTGGTGGCGCATTCAAGACCTTTTCGCTCATCAAAGCGCTCCGTTCTATTGGAATGTCTGTCGTACTGGCAGGTTCACAGACCGGCAATCAGGATGATTATGCCAGACTCAGGGAGATGTGCGATGAAGGAACCGTGATTGTGGATGATTCCAACCCTGTCGAGCTTTCGAAATTTATCCTTGAAAAAGGGGCCGACCTGCTTATCGGCGGTGTCAAAGAGCGGCCAATCGCCTTTAAGCTTGGTATCGGCTTCTGCGACCACAACCATGAGAGGAAGATCCCTCTCGCCGGATTTATCGGCATGTACAATTTTGCACTGGAGGTCTATCAATCGGTCATGAGTCCGGTTTGGCAGTTCGCTCCAAGAAAAGGAGGCTCCCTATGAAACACGAACACGCAAAAACAGCAACCCAGAACGCCTGCAAGCTCTGCAACCCTCTCGGTGCCTGCCTTGCCTTTCGAGGGATAGAGAACTGTGTCCCATTCCTGCACGGCTCCCAGGGGTGTGCAACCTATATACTACGTTACCTGATAAGCCATTATAAAGAGCCTATTGATATTGCATCATCAAACTTTCATGAGGAGACTGCCGTTTTTGGTGGCAGCCATAACCTGAAAATCGGCCTGAAAAACGTCAGCGAGCAGTACAAGCCCGATGTCATTGGGATAGCGACCACCTGTCTGAGCGAAACCATTGGTGACGATGTGCCAATGATCCTGAGGGAGTACAAGAAGGAGTTCAAAAACGGCTCACCCATGCCGATCATGATCCATGCGTCAACACCAAGCTATCAGGGGAGCCATATCGATGGATTTCATGCTGCTGTCCACGCCACGGTAAAAGCTCTGGCGGAAAAAATGCCACAGCAGAGGCTGATCAACCTTTTTCCGAACATGGTCTCGCCTGCTGACTTGCGCTATCTCAAGGAGATTCTTGGCGATTTTGGAGTGCCGTACATGATGCTGCCTGACTATTCCCAAACCATGGATGGCGGACCATGGGGTGAGTACCACCGTATACCTCCGGGAGGCACACCAGCAAGCGCCATTGCAACGGCAGCCAGTGCAACGGCAAGTATTGAGTTTGGTTCAACAATTGAAGCCTCCAAATCGGCGGCCGGATATCTGGATATGATGTTTGGCGTACCGGCCTGGCATCTCCCCCTGCCGATTGGCATCAAGGGAAGCGACAAATTTTTCAGCCTCCTCGAAACGCTTACTGGAGAAAACCGAGCTGAAAAGTATGAAGATGAACGTCGCCGGCTTGTGGATGCCTATGCCGATGGCCATAAATATGTTTTTGACAAGAGAGTGATCATCTACGGTGAAGAGGATCTGGTGGTCGGTATGACCGCTCTCTTGAGGGAGATTGGTATGGTACCGGTACTCTGCGCCTCGGGTGGAAAAAGTGGACTGCTGAAAAAACGGATTGAGGAACTTGTCCCTGACATGGACGAACTCGGTATCAAAGTACGTGAGGGAGTTGACTTTGTCGATATTGAGGATGAAGCAAAAATTCTTCAACCCGATTTTCTTATCGGTAACAGCAAGGGCTATACCATGTCAAGAAAAAACTGTATACCGCTGCTCCGGCTTGGCTTCCCGATTCACGATCGTTTCGGTGGACAGAGGATGCATCATCTTGGCTACCGTGGCACCCAGGAACTCTTTGATCGAATAGTCAACACCGTTATCGAACAACGGCAGAATGCTTCATCAATCGGCTACACTTATATGTAAGGGAGGATATTATGACACTGAAAATTGCAAACCACCCCTGTTTCAACGATGCGTCCCGCCACAAGTTCGGGCGTATACACCTCCCTGTTGCGCCGAAATGCAATATACAGTGCAACTATTGCAGCCGTAAATTCGACTGCATGAACGAGAACAGGCCCGGTGTCACCAGCAAGCTGTTGTCACCAAAGCAGGCTTTGTACTACCTCGATCAGGCGATGATTCTCTCGCCAAACATTGCTGTAGTAGGAATAGCCGGCCCGGGAGATCCCTTTGCCAATCCGGATGAAACGATGGAGACACTCCGACTGGTTCGGGCAAAATATCCAGAGATGCTGCTCTGCGTGGCAACCAACGGGCTTGATCTGCTCCCGTATATTGATGAGCTGGCCCAATTGCAGGTGAGCCACGTCACCATCACCATTAACGCCATCGATCCCGAAATTGGCGCTGAAATTTATGCCTGGATAAGGTACAAGAAAAAAATGTATCGCGGTATTGATGCGGCAAAACTGCTCATCAAGAACCAGCTTGAGGCGCTGAAACGACTCAAAGAGGTTGGTCTTACCGCCAAGATAAACTCCATTATCATTCCAGGAGTAAACGATACGCACGTCATCGCCGTCGCGTCAAAAGTGGCTGAGCTGGGTGCCGACATCCTCAACTGTCTCCCCTACTACAACACCAGGGAGACTGTTTTTGAAAATATTGATGAACCCTCCGTGGAGATGGTCACCGAAATCCAAAAGGCGACCAGTGCTTTTCTGCCGCAGATGAAACACTGCTCACGCTGTCGGGCTGATGCAGTGGGCATTATCGGCGAAATCAACACGGAAGAGATGATGCAGAAACTGGCTGAAGCGGCGGCTCTACCGAGCAACCCGACCGAGTGCAGGCCATATATTGCCGTCAGCAGCATAGAGGGCGTACTGATCAACCAACATCTTGGCGAAGCCGATCGCTTTTTGATTTACGGTATGGATGACAACGGAGAGTGCATGTTGGTCGACTCAAGAACTGCACCACCGGCTGGCGGAGGAAAAGAGCGATGGGAGGCTCTGGCCGACACCCTGAAAGACTGCCGCACCCTGTTGGTGAATGGCGCGGGCGACTCGCCAAAAAAAGTTATGACCGCGCACGGCATTGAGGTGCTTGTCATTGAAGGTGTGATAGAGGAAGCTGTACATGGCCTCTTTACCGGGCAGGATCTGAAACACCTGATCAAGAGCAGTCAGATTCACGCCTGCGGATCAAGCTGCTCCGGCACGGGAGGGGGGTGTGGGTGAGGAGAGGATGTTCAAAGTTCAAGGTTCAAGGTTGAATGCTGGATATCAGATGACGAATAAGGTATGTGCTACGTGTCAGGTGGCTGAGCGGAGTCGAAGCCAAACCAATTAGGTAAGCCCTATTTATTAACATTAACTCTGGAGAAATAACAAATGGACAAACCAAAGCATCACATTCTGGTCTGCGCGAGTTTTCGGGCGCAGGGGACACCGCAGGGTATTTGCCACAAAAAGGAGTCGCTGAGCCTGATTCCGTACATTGAAAGCGAGCTCTCTGATCGCGGCATGACCGACGTTACCGTATCAGCAACAGGCTGCCTGAATCTTTGTGAGAAAGGGCCTGTGCTTGTTGTCTATCCCGAGAGCTTTTGGTATGGGGAGATTGACAGCGAGGAGAAAATTGACGAAATTCTTGATGCTCTCGAAGAGGGTGAGGCGTGCGAAGCGCATTTGATTAACTGAGTACTCCGGTGTACCGGATACCTTTTGAGTTACACAAGGTATCCGGTACATTTAGAGAAAGAAATACTGAATCAACTACCCCGCCGCACAGAACTACGGGATGTAAGTTCATGTTTAGGAATTTCTTCATGAAACACAGCTTCGAGGAATATATCCAATAGCAATTCGAGTTTTTCATAGGTCACATAAGGCAATAATACCCTGACTCCAGTCAAAAACGGCAAAACACCCACTCTACTGCCAGCCGTTCACCATCTTGAATATCTCCCTGTCGCCGATCGGCACCGGAACTGATGCTATGGGGTCATCCTGAACAAGTGTGTCGGCAATCTCGTTGTATGGTACAAGACACTCCGCTTTCCCCTCGGTCTCCTCCATGGCAAACATGGTTTTGCCTGCAAAACGGCTTTTGCGGATCAGTTCGTGATAGGGGACTTTGGCGAGGAGCCTGGTGCCCACTTTTTCGGCAAACTGATCGAGCATGTTGGTGCCTCCACCGGTGGTGTAATCAACTCGGTTGGCAACAATACCGGCAAGTTTCACCTTGTAGCGAACACTCTTCTGCTGAATGGCCATACAGAGGCGATTGGCTGCAAAGATGCTGTCGAAGTCGTTAGTGGCAATGATGATGGCATAGTCGGCGTAGTTGAGCGGAGCGCTGAAACCTCCACAGACAACGTCGCCAAGCACATCAAAAAGGATAACGTCATATTTATCGTACAGGCCAAGCTCCTGAAGCAGGGTAACGGATTCACCGACAACGTAGCCACCGCAGCCGCTTCCTGCAGGAGGACCGCCAGCTTCGAGGCAGTCAATACCAGCAAATCCTGTTTCGATAATATCCTCGGGGCTCAGCTCCTCATGATGAAAATCTACCTCTTCAAGAGCTTCAATAACAGTTTTCTGCAATTTTCCGGTAATGGGAAAGGTGCTGTCGTGTTTGGGATCGCAGCCAATTTGCAGCACTTTGGCCCCCTTCAGGGCAAGCGCCGCCGAAATATTTGCACTGGTAGTGCTTTTTCCAATGCCCCCCTTGCCATAAACCGCCAAAACTAAACTCATAATAGGTAACTGAAGAATGTGATTGATAGAAAAATCTTATCCGCCAAGCGACTCTTTGGCTTTTCGGAATACGTCAACGGTGACCACAGGCTCGCCTATACTGCGAGCAAAGGTGTCAGTGTTCTTTCTCACCTTTTTGCGAACGAAAAACGGCACCTTTTTGAGCATGGTTTCAGCCTCATCACTCCATTTCATCTCACCATCGTCAGGAAGATCGGTAACCTCAGACCCAACCGTTTCAGAAGCCTGCTCGTTACTGTCGGACGGGGCAACATCTCCCTCTACGGAAGAAGCGCCCTCCTCATACTCCAGACCGGCATCACCGAAAAAGTCGATGAGGTGCTTTTCGAGGCCAAGTTTGCAGGAGAGATAGACTCTGTCAGCAATAACATCAGCGCCGGCAAAACCAAAAAACGGGTAGTAACCGAGCAGATGGTTTTCAATATGGGTTGGAGGGCAGACCACCATGCAGGGCACATCAAGCTTGCGGCAACTGTGGCGCTCCATCTGTGTTCCGCAGACCAGATCAGGCATCTCATCTTCAATAACCTGAGCTACATCCTGAAAGCGATCGGTTACCATAAGCGCACCTGGAAGGTATCCCTCAAGCTCTTTGCGTACCCAGTCGGCATGCTGCTCAAGATAGGTTCCTGCTCCTATAATCTGCATACCGAGCTCGTCGCGCAAAAACTTGACAATGCCGACGGTATGGGTAGCATCGCCAAAAACAAAGGCCTTTTTATTGCTGAAGCTCTCCATGTCAGCCGTACGGGCAAACCATGGAACACCACTGGGGGCGCTGAGGCCATCGAGCGAAAATGCCTTGAGATTCGGCATGGAGAGAGGAGGAACGCCCCGTTGAGCAGCTATTGCATTCAGCTTTTCAATGAGCGAGCGAAGCCAGGCCATGGTGGGTTCGACACCGAGGGGCGCTTGAGTAAGCGATGGCATGGAGAAGCTCTCTTCAAGATATGCGGCTGCGTTGACACCGATTTCCTGATAGGGGGCAATATTGAGCCATGCAGCAGGAAGTCTTCCAAGATCCTCAATGCTGCTTCCCCATGGTGCAACAACATTGACCGTGATGCCCAGCGTCTGCAACATACGGGTGATACTGGTCAGATTGGCGCGAAGGTGAAAGCCAAGTGAGGTAAAGCCAAGAATGTTCACCGATGGAACTGGCGTTTTTTCCTGAGTGACGGCGTAACGCTTCACCAGTTCAGTAAAGAGGCCATCTGCGGCCTCATTTTCCGAAACCCTGAAGGGGTTGAGTGCATAGACCATCAGGCGTTCGTTCGGCACACCTGAATGGGCGGCAAGCTGATGGAGATCCTCCTGAAGAAGAGCCGTGCTGCAACTAGGAGCAATGACGATAAGTTCTGGATGGTAGTGGTGATCGACCTGCTGCAAGGTGGTCGGAAGTCGTGAGACTCCC